>Ga0210057_1001111_pt1 | contig 41859 bp, 51 predicted proteins | sample CryGeyCG2114_010_2_FD_183968 | JGI IMG/M metagenome (GOLD analysis project Ga0210057, IMG submission 183968) | Groundwater microbial communities from aquifer - Crystal Geyser CG10_big_fil_rev_8/21/14_0.10 (SPAdes) (version 2) | ecosystem: Environmental > Aquatic > Deep subsurface > Groundwater ... | reverse complement strand
GCGCCTCGCCGCCGCAAGGGACGGAGAAAAGAGCAACCAGATGATATAATTCAAATGACGCTCTTTTTGGAGTCCTGAAGCGGCGGAACCAAAACCCAAAATTTTCCTTTCCATTTTTTGCCGGCTCACCCCACACCCCCCGCCGAAAAAGGAATTGTAAGGAAAAATTTTGGGTTTTGGTGCACGCGACCGGAGGGAGCGTGCGAGGCGCGCATTGTTCGCTTCACCACGAAATCGGAGCGTACGATTCAGTTTCAAGCCACCACGCGCTCCGCGCGTGCGAAGTCAGGGGTTTTGTTGGAAATGGGTTCGGACTTTTTGATATAATGACCACATTTCACATAAAATAAAAATCCACATCAGATATGATGTGGATTTTTTACTCTTCAAAAAACTTTAGAAAGTAATGAAATTCCACCAAGGTTTATCTACACTCAACACCACTCCGGTTTGAGCATCAACACTTGATACTGTGGGTACCGAAACCTTAAATAATCCAAATATTTTTGCTTCTTTTGTTGTTGTTACTTCATATGAGTTTTTCGTTTCTTGTCCATTTGTTTCCGTTGTCGTTTTAAGCTCTACTTTCTTTATCATAGGAGTTCCTTTCAATTCTGCATTTACAGAGTATACTGCCATATCAGGCATAATTTTTACTTCACTTCCTGAAAGAGATACCTTATCTCCCTCAACCTTCAAAGTATCTGTTTTCGCAACAGAAGAAATTACGCCTCCGCGTGATATCGTTACACTTCCGTCAGTTGCATTTTTCTCAATGGAAATTGAATTTTCTTTGTTTTCTATCATAACCCTAAATCCTTCTTTAGGAGCAATTTTTATATCCCCTTCTACTGATGGATTTTGTATACTCACTTCTTTAGTGCTTCCTCCAAAACTTACTGATCCCTTCGTTTCCGAGGAAATAAACATTGTTGGCATTGATTGATTACCCTCGGTAATCATAGAAGGTGTTGTTGTGGAGCCTTTTGAATTAATGTCAATTGTTGGGTTTGTTTTGCCTACGCTGGTGGTTGTAGGTGACATAATCAAGTGAATATTTTTTATACAATATACTCCATCAGTACTCTTTATATCAGCAGAATCACACTCACCATTTTTTGATGTACCGATAGATGAGGTCATTGTTCCTGAATTTGTAACCGGCGCCTGCTTTGTTCCTTCAGTAGATCCAGATGATGAACCTGAAAAATTTGAGTCTCCTTTTGAGGTTATTGGGTCAATGGGTGTATTAATATCACAATTTAAAACTAATCCACACTGCGTAGTCTTATCATAGTTTGGACCATGAAGATAACTACAACCATATTTTGGCGCTGGATATTCACATATAAGGGTCGATTGTATTAAATCATTGGAAAATTCGTCACACTTCAAAACCAAACCACATTGAGTTTTACTATTATAATTTGGACCAGCAACATAATTACAACCCACGCGAGGAGCAGTATATTCACATATTTGTACAGGCTGTGTTGCTTGCAAAGAGGAGTTTGTTTCCGAACTCGTGTTTGTATTTGAATTAACCTCCGCTGCAAAAACAGTTGAAGTAATTATCATTATTCCGGCAATAAAACCAGAAATCAAAAGTATTTTTTTATTCATAATTTATATTATTTTAATTTTTATAGAAACATACAAATTTGACCTTGTTGTTATGTATAAGACGTAATACCTGTTCATATATTACACCTATTTATATAAACACACTATTCTCTAGAACAGAAACACACGACTTCTGTCTTAATCAGGAAAACACGCTCCCCACTTAACTGAACGGCTCTTCAACCATTTAGACGAAACACTATCAACCTTATGTGCCCAAAAATTTTCTTTATTGAATTTTATCTTGGTGGGCACACCAGGGATCGAACCTGGGACCTCTGTCTTATCAGGACAGCGTTCTACCACTGAACTATGTGCCCAAAAAATTTCTTTATTGAATTTCTTCGCTTTGTAGACTTATTTATTACTGAACTAAATGTAACTTTTCAAAACCTTGTATGTCAAATTGTTGAGAGGATGTTGGTTTCACACTGACGGTAAAAATCTGACTTAAATTCGAAACAAGAAATATCAAAAGATAAACACTTGTTATAATTGTTATTACAACCATAGCTATAGCCATAATGAAAAACATCATTTGATTATTCAATTTTTCTTTTAATTCCTTGAAACTTTTCATATTATTTAATTATTAATTACTTCTAAAAAAAACCTGTCCGCGCACAGTCATAATACTATTTTTCTCCTGATCACGCCCTATAGTAAAACTATCAAGGCGAGTAAGGTAACGAAAATTTTCAAGACTTTTGGCAAATGAAAAAAGATTGTCTAAATTACCTGATGCATCCAAACGAAAATTTACCGATCCAAGAGAGTTTGGAGAGGCGGGATTTTCGCCGACAAAAGAAAACGAATGTGAAACATTTGCTTTTGTTGCAATAACCTGAAAATCCCGAGAAAGATTAATGAGATCTTCTTCTTTAGGAATAACATTATCTAAAACAGCAAAAGCTCCCTTTGCCGTTTTATTATACTGAATTTTAAGATGAGCTAGTTGTTCAAGAGAAACGGTTTGTAACGCTAACTTCTCACGTGAACTAGAAAAGTCTGTACTATAGGAATTAATATTTTTTGCAAAAAGGATAAGCCCCACAAGAAGAATTATAATAATGGAACCTGCCATTGATCCGTGAAGTAAAAGTCTTTTTTGAAAAAGAGTCATAATAATTGTTATAATTATTTTATCATAAAAACAGTAAAAAAACTCATCAAAACAATAAAGAGAGAGAATCCTTTATTCCCCAGTCTTTTAACAAAAACAGCGTCTTGTCCGTCTCTGCTTTTTTATAGAGGAGAGCTTCCTAAGCAAGATGAGATTTGTGTTTCTATTGTTGGAACAAGAAAGGCTTCTCGCGATGGACTCAATACAGCACGCTCAATTGCATATGAGCTTGCAGAGGTGGGAATAAGCATAATAAGTGGTCTTGCGCTTGGAATTGATGGATCTGCGCACGAGGGCGCGCTTTTAGGTGGAGGAAAAACATACGCCATACTCGCGAACGGACTTAATTCAGTATATCCGCGTCAACATGAATTTCTTGCAGAAAATATAATTAAATCTAGAGGCGGAGTTATTTCTGAATATCCACCGGACACACCATCATACCCTAATCAATTCTTGGAACGAAATAGAATTATAAGTGGTATGTCTATTGCCACGGTGGTTATTGAAGCACCTAAACGATCAGGATCCCTCGCAACAGCCCGTCTTGCACTTGAAGAAGGAAGAGATGTCTTTGTAATCCCTGGTCAACCTCTAAACAAAAATTATCAAGGATCACACTATCTTATACGACAAGGAGCCAGGCTGGTAACGTGTGCAAATGACATACTTGAAGATCTAAATATTGAAATTAAAACAAAAAAACAACCACCAACACTAACGGAAACTCAAAGTCTTGTCATAGGCGCTTTTCAAAATACAAAGACACTTTCAGTTGACACAATAAGCGAATTGACTAAACTTGAAACACATATTGTAACAAGCGCGCTTTCTTTTCTTGTCTTAAAAGATATTGTTGAAGAAAAAAACGGAATGTTTACATTAAAAAGATAGTTTCTTATTTTTATAAAATAAAATACAAAAACATGAAATTAGTTATTGTAGAAAGTCCCACAAAAGCAAAAACAATTTCCAAATATCTAAAAGGAGATTATGAAGTTCATGCGAGTGTAGGACATATTCGTGATCTTCCTAAAAGTAATAAAAAAGCTATAGATATAGAACATGGCTTTATTCCCAACTACGAAATTAGCAAAGGAAAGGAAAAAATAGTACATGAATTAAAAAGTCTTGCAAATAAAGCTGACGAAATTTTACTTACCACAGACCCCGACCGCGAAGGAGAAGCAATTGCATGGCACATAGCAGAAGTTTTAGGTATTAAAAACTCAGCTAAAAAAAGGGTAAAACGAATTGCATTTCATGAAATAACAGAACCAGCAATAAAAGAAGCGATTACACACCCACGCGACATTGATATGAATCTGTTACGAGCACAAGAGGCACGAAGAGTTTTGGATCGTCTTGTGGGATACGATCTCTCTGGACTTATCTGGAAAAAAGTTCGTTATGGACTTTCTGCAGGTAGAGTACAATCTCCAGCACTCCGTATCATTATGGAACGTGAACGTGAAATTCGTGCTTTTATTCCTGAAAATTATTGGATTATAAGTGGTAATTTTAAAACAAAAGATAAAAAAGAAATAACACTTATATGTGAAGAACAACCCAAAGACGAGGAGGAGGTAAAAAGAATCATAAAAGCAGGGAACGTTGAAACATGGGAAATTTATTCCATAAAACAAACTGAGACAAAACGCTCCCCTCGTGCTCCGTTTACCACATCTACGCTTCAACAGACAGCGAGCTCACGACTTGGATTTTCTCCATCACGTACCATGGGTGTTGCACAAAAGCTTTATGAACAAGGTCTCATCACCTATATGCGTACAGACAGTACAAACATGAGTATTACTGCGTTAAAACAAATATATAAAGAAATTGAAAATACATATGGAAAAAACTATTTATCCCCTCGCACATATGCGGTAAAAAGTAAGAGTGCCCAAGAAGCACACGAGGCAATACGTCCTACAAAAATTTTACAAAAAAATGCAGGCAAAACAGAAGAACAGAAAAAACTATATCGTCTTATTTGGGAACGCGCTATAAGTTCACAAATGAGTAATGCAAAAATATTACGCACAAAACTCTCAGCAAATATCAATGATAAAAAAACCATACCAAACTTTTCATTAAATGGTTCGATTGTTGTCTTTGATGGTTGGCTTAAAGCAGATCCACGTGCCCGTGGTGATGATGTAGAAATTCCAGAAATAAAAGAGGGAGAGATATTGAAACTCATTGATATTAAATCTGAAGGTAAACAAACAGAACCTCCCTCACGCTATACCGAAGCAGGGCTTGTTAAGGAACTTGAAAAACGCGATATCGGGCGTCCTAGCACATATGCTTCTATCATTAGAACGCTCCTTACCCGTGAATATGTGGAAAAAGAAAAAAGAGCTCTTATTCCAACAGATACAGGTGAAGTTGTAAGCACCTTCCTTGAAGATAATTTTGCAAAATATATTAGCGATTCTTTTACAGCAGAGATGGAACGTGATTTAGATGAGATTGCTGAAGGCAAGAGAGAATATGAAAAAACACTTTCTGATTTTTATAAACCATTTCTTAAAGAAGTAAAATCAAAGGACAAACTTGAGAAAATTACTAATCTTGGTGATGCAGATGAAAAATATAAATGTCCACTTTGTAAGGGTCCTATGATTATAAAACTTGCACGCACAGGAAAGTTTTTAAGTTGTAAAAAATTTCCTGAATGTACGGGTGCTAGAAAACTTGATGGAACAGAACTTGAAGGGCCAAAAGAGACTGGCGAAAAATGCCCAGAATGTAAAGATGGGAAACTTGTTGAGAGAGAGGGGCGTTTTGGAAAGTTTATCTCTTGCAGTAATTATCCAAAATGTAAATATATTAAACAAAGCGAAGAAGAGAAAGCAAAAAAGAAAACAGGAGTTATGTGTCCATTATGTGACAAAGGAGAGGTTATGGAACGACGTGGGAAATTTGGTCCATTTTATAGTTGCTCAAACTATCCAAAATGCACATTTATTATGAAATCTCGTCCTACGGGTAATATTTGTCCAGAACCCGGGTGTGGAGCGCTTATGATGGAGGGAACAAAAACAATCCCCGAACGATGTAGTAATAAATCTTGCCCAAATCATAACCCACATAAAAAAGATATAAAACAAAAAGGGAAATAATTATATAAATTAAATAAAATTTAACCAAATAAAAAATAACAATAGGGTGCTTTGCTACAGCAAAGCACCCTATATATAAAAAATCACTTGATGATTAATTATTTAGATCTAATTATTTGAAGGATTGAAAATTTTATTTAGTAAGTGCCTCACAACCACTTTCTGTTATGACAACGGTATGTTCAAAATGAGCAGAAAGACTACCGTCATGTGTTCTAAAACTATCATCGTCATATTGAATAATGTGAGGACTCTTTGTACTTACCATTGGTTCAATTGCTATCACAAGCCCAGGCATCAACTCCATTCCCTGCCCTCTTTTCCCAAAATTATCAACTACTGGATCTTCATGAATTTCAAAACCAACGCCATGACCCGTAAGACCACGCACGATATAAAATCCAGCTTTCTTTATTGTACTCTCTATTGCATATCCGATATCTCCAAGATGACCATGCGGACTACACTCATCAATACCTCTTTCTAGGGCTATTTTTGTGATTTTTATGAGTTTTTCTGCCTCTCGAGATAATTTACCTATACCCACCGTAATTGCTGAATCTGTGTAATATCCTTGGTATTTTACACCCGCATCTAAACTCAACACATCTCCCTCTCTTAATTTATATTTTGTCGGAATACCGTGAACCACCACATCATTTACCGAAGCACAAATTGATGCGGGAAATTTACCTATGCTCCCCTCAGGGTGATATCCTAAAAACGCCGGCTCTCCTCCGGCGTCATATATAAAATCGTGAGCTTTTTTATCAAGATCCTTAAGTGTTACTCCAACTCTTGCTTCCTCAGCAAGCATAGCAAGCGTAGAAGAAAGAATTTTTCCTGAAATACGAAGTTTTGCTATATCTTTTTCATTTTTTAGCTGTATCATAAAAGTTTTAGTTTTTTAATAATTTCTTGTGAAACTTTATATGGCGGATGTTCTCCATTAACCTCAACGATGGAAAATTTTAATTGTTTCATTTTTTTTATGATTGGATATGTTCTGTTTTTATATTCCTCAAGACGAATTTTAATTATTTTAGGATTATCAAGTGTTCGTGTTCTAAAACCTCCCCCACAAAAAGCACATTTTTTTATTTTATAATGACTTGCCATAATAGGGAGTCCACAAATAGAGCAGATAAGACGCTTGCTATTTCTCTTTGAACTTGTCTCTTTTTTAATCTTAAGCCAGACAACATGAATATTTTTCTTTCCAAATTCTTTAACAAGTATATGAATGAGTCCTTGCTTTTTTTTATCACCAAATGCTTCATAGAAAGTTCGAGGAGATCCACTATATACAATACTGAAACCAGAATGTGCTATTTTTTTTGTCGCCCTTCCCACAATATCTAAAACAAACGATGGTGTGTTTAAAAATCCTTCATCAAAAAGTTTTTTTTCTTTTTTAAGAATCTTATCTTTTTTTGCTTTAGAACTCTTATAAAGCATTTCCAAATACCTTCCCGTATCAAAGTGTATGAAATCAAAACCACGCTCTAAAAGTTCTGCTTGGGTCCCCTTTCCTGATCCAGGAGGACCATATACAATTATAGCCTTCTGGTTGGTATTTTTCTTCATTAATTAATTATAACAGTATTTTATAAAAATCTCTCAACGAATACTTATTGAGAGATTTTAAATTTTCTTTATGGTTCTATAATCTTTTACTAAATTATTCCTTCATATTCTCTCACGGTAAGTTGTGACTCAATCTGTTTATAAACCTCAAGTGCAACGGCAACCACAATAAGAAGTGCGGTGCCACCGATTGTAAGGACCTGAATACCTGTGGCTATTTGCATAACGTTTGGTAAAATTGCGATAAGTCCCAAAAAGAGCGCCCCAAAAAATGTTGTCCTACGAACAACTTTTGCGATAACCTCAGTAGTTGCTTGTCCTGGACGAATACCTGGAATAAAACCTCCACTCCTTTGTAAATTTTTAGCAATTTCTTGAGGATCAAACGTAACCGCTGTATAAAAATAAGTGAACAAAAAGACAAGTATGAAATAAATACCACTATAAAGAACATGATTATTAAAAAATGTTGTAACCCACGCATTTAACGTAAGTGAAAGTGATGGAGAAAAAATTGCCGCGGACTGCGCAATAAATTGAGGAAAAAGCAAAATAGAAATAGCAAAGATAATAGGAATGACTCCCGCCTGATTTACACGCAAAGGAAGATATGTGGAAACTCCTCCATAGAGTTTGTTTCCCCTCACTTGTTTTGCATAAGAAACTGGTATTTTCCTTTCTCCTTCATTTACATAAACAGTTCCCGCGATAATAACAATTGCAACAATAGCAAATGCAATGAGAGTTGATGGGTTATAATTATTTAGAAATACAGAGCTTATAGTTGTTGGAATGCTCGCAACAATACCAGCCAAAATAAGGAGAGAAATTCCATTTCCGATTTTATATTCTGAAATAAGTTCTCCAATCCACATAAGAAGTACACTTCCTGCCGTTACCACAATAACATTACTTATTGTATCAATGATGGAAAGGTGGGGAAGCACATTCTGAGACATAAGAAGATTTAAAAAACCATACCCCTGAAGTCCAGCAAGCGGGACGGTGAGCCAACGAGAATATCTGTTGAACTTTGCTTGTCCTTCTGCACCTTCTTCGTAATATGCTTTCTTTAACTTTGGAAAAACAATTGTTAAAAGTTGCATAATAATCGTTGCAGTAATATAAGGTCCCACTCCTAGCATAATAATAGAAAGTGTTGAAAGACCTCCGCCAGAAAATATGTTTAAGAAACCAAATAACTGGTTTGATGAAAAAAATTCTTGTAAACGTAATGGATCAACACCGGGAATTGGAATCGCAGCAAGTAATCTAAATACAAAAAGTAGAAAGGCAACCGTAAGCACCTTTTTACGTAAGTCATAAATTTTAAAAACTTTTAAGAACTTTTCCATATACTAATAATCTCTATAATTTTATACTACCTCCTGCGGATTCTATTTTTTTCTTAGCACTCTCAGAAACGTCTATATCTTCCACTTTTATTGATTTCTTTATTTCTCCTGAACCAAGAACCTTCACAGGATCCGAAATTCTTCTAATAACTTTATTTTTTAAAAGAATTTTTTTGGAAAGAATCCCATCTTCAGTAAATTTCTCTATATTTTTCAGATTAATAACTAAAGCATCGGAGCTTTTGGGTCTATTTTTTACACCTCTAAGTTTCGGAAGACGTTGTATCAAATCACGTTCTGCGGGGCGAATTCTATGCCCTGCACGAGCTCTCTGTCCCTTTTGTCCACGACCAGAATATGTTCCACGTTTTCCTCCGCGTCCAACGCGTTTTTTTTCAGTCTTTTTCTGATTTTTATGTATTGTATGAAGTTCCATAGTTATTTTTTCTTCTCTTCTACTACACGAATTTTCGACTTCATTCCTCCAAGCGCTTTTATTGTCGCTCTTGCATTTGCTATTTTATTTTTCGTCTTTCCTAAAATTTTTGCAGAAACATCTTTTACCCCCGCGAGTTCTAAAACAACACGACACGAACCTCCTGCAATAAGACCATGTCCTTTTTTAGCTGGTTTTATGCGAACACGGGCTGCATCAAATTTTGTTTCAATATCATAGGGAATGGTTCTTTCATCAACAAGAGGTATGCGAATAATGTTTTTTTCTGCCTGACGTTTTGCTTTTTGTACAGCAGAAACAAAATCAAGCCCCTTGGCAATTCCAAAACCAACACGTCCCTTCATATCTCCAACAACAACTGACGCTCTAAAACTAAAACGCTTACCTCCAGCCATAACACGAGTAACACGACGTACTTCAAGTAACGTATCTTTAAATTCACTTTTTGGTGTTTTTGGAATATTTCTTCTCATAATAATTATATTTGTAATCCGTTTTCACGGGCTGACTCAACAAGCGTCTTTACCCTTCCATGATACCTATATGAACCCCTATCCAAAACAGCCTTAAGCACACCTTCTTTCTTTGCGCGCTCTGCAATCGTCTTCCCAACATATTGTGCTCCTGCAGTTTTGTTTTGTTTTTTTGATATATTTTCCCGTGAAGACGTGGAAGCAATCGTCTTCCCGTTAACGTCATCAATAAGTTGAGCTGATGTAAATTTATTACTTCTAAAAACAGACAAACGTGGGCGATCTAACGTGCCAATAATTCGCTCACGTACACGACGCTCTCTTCTTGTTTTTATTTTATTGTATTCTTTTCTTTTCATAATTTTAAATATTCAAATTCTAAGCGTCTGATTTTGCTGCTTTCTTTCCAACCTTTCTTCGTACTATTTCATCTGAATAATGGAACCCCTTTCCTTTATATGGTTCTGGCTTCCTTAATGCTCTTATTTCCGCAGCAACCTGTCCCACTTGTTCTTTATTAAATCCGCGAATTTTTAAAATAGTATTTTTTTCAATATCAAAAGAAATGTTTTCTGGCTTTTCATATTTTACAGGATGAGAAAAACCAAGACTCAAATTTAAATTTTCTCCTTCTTTCATCATACGAAACCCAACACCCTCAAGAATAAGAGTTTTTTCAAAACCTTGAGAAAGCCCTTGAACAGCGTTTGCTGTAAGAGCTCTCATTGTTCCCCAGTTACTTTTTGCTTGTTTTGTTTTACCAGTAAGCTCAAAAGTAAATATATTTTCCGAAAGCACGGGCTTAATACCTCTTAAAAGGCTTATTTCTATTTTCCCGTTTTTACCTGAAACAACTATTTTTTTATCGTTAATTTCAATGGTAATACCTTCGGGAATTTCTATTGGGTTTTTTCCTATTTTTGACATAATAATTTTTAACTTTTACTGATTTTTTATAGTTTTTCGTTGTCTCCGTTTTGACCTATCTTTACCATATTTCAAAAAGAAGCTGTCCACCAATTTTCTGCTTCTTTGCTTCAAAACCTGACATAATCCCTTTTGATGTTGAAACAACAACAATTCCATAATTTCCCTTAACTCGCTTCATATTCTTATATCCATCATAACGTCTAAGCGATGGCTTGCTTAAAAACTTTACTCCTTGTATCGGTGTTTCAACATCACAATCAATTTCAATGACGCGTTTATATGATTTTCCTTTTACTTCCGAGTTTCTAATAAAACCATGTGCTTTCAAAACACCAAGAACATTCTCATCCATTTTGGAAAAACGTGTCTTAAAAGACTTCTTTCCAGCCATTTGTGCGTTTCTAATTTTTGTTAATAAATCTATATACATAAATAAATATTGTCTAACTTGCTTTTCTTATCCCTGGAATATGTCCTTTCGATGCCATCTCTCTAAAACAGATACGACACACATTAAAATCTCTCATATATCCTCTTTTTCTTCCGCAACGAAAACATCTACGTACTATACGTGTAGAATATTTTGGTTTTTTTTGTGCTCGTGCTCGTACTGATGTTTTTGCCATAATAGTTTGATATTAAATATAAACAATAATAAACCTATCCGTTTTTAGATTCAGATTCTTTTAATGGTACCCCAGAACTCTTATAAAAATCAATTGTTTTCTCTCTATCTTTGATACGGGGAACACACGTTATTTGTATTCCAAATGATATTTTTGACTTCTCTACATTTATTTCTGGAAAAACATATTGATCATGAAAGCCAACATTTAAATTTCCATTTGAATCAACATTTTTAATATCAATTCCTCGAAAATCTTTTACACGTGGGAAAACAAGAGTAACTATACGTTTTAGAAAATCCTCCATACGAGATCTACGAATAGTTATTTGTAATCCAACCACTTCTCCTTCTCTAATTTTAAATCCAGCAATTGATTTCTTCGCTCGCCTCTCTGCTGGCTTCTGTCCTGTAATAATAGAAAGTTCTTTTATAATTTCAGGAAGAATTTTATCATCAAAACTAGTTTGGTTTCTCAACTTTCCTATTCCGGCATTTACTACAATTTTTTCAAGAAATCGTGCCGTTACGTGTTTGTTTGTTTTTTTATTGGTTGTTGCCATACTATTATTTTGCTATTGAAACTTCACATTTTTTACAATACCTAACCTTCGTTTTTCCATCAAAACGATATCCAATTCTCGTTGGTTTTCCACAACCCGGACACATAACTTCCACATTTGCCATAGCCATAGGACGGGCGATCTCAACTATTTGACCCTTCTCTCCTTGGCGTTTTGGACGAACGTGTTTTTTATAAACATTCAAGCCTTCTAGGGTAACCTTCATATCTTTTGAGTCAACGTGAATAACCTTGCCTGTTTTTCCGGCATCTTTTCCCTTCATTATTTTTGCTGTATCTCCTTTTTTTATCTTTGGCATAATAATAAAATTAAACAAGTTCTTCCGCTAAAGAAACTATAGTAGTATAACCTTTTTCTTTTATTTCCCTAGGAATTGGACCAAAAATACGCGTTCCTTTAGGCTCTCCTTTATCGATTAAAACAACTGCATTATCCCCAAAACGAATATAAGATCCATCGGCTCTACGCGTTGGAGCTCTTTGACGAACAACAAGTGCGCGAACAATATCTTTTTTCTTAACTTGTTTCCGCGGTTCTGCTTTCTGTACAGAAGCAACAACAATATCTCCTATTCGTGCATATCTCCTCTTGCTTCCTCCAAGTACACGAAAGCACCGTACAATCTTTGCACCACTGTTATCGGCAACTTTTAATATGGATCGTTCTTGTATCATATATTCAAAAAATTTATATTGTCTCTTTTTCTATAATCACCCATCTTTTTTCTTTTGAAAACGGGCGACATTCACGTACGAGAACTTTATCCCCTGTTTTATATTCGTTTTTCTCATCATGCACCTTAAGACGTTTTGTAACCTTATAATACTTTTCATATCGAACATGCTTCTTAAGCCGCTCTACTGAAATAATGCGTGTTTTGTCCATTTTATCTGAAACTATTACTCCTGATAATGTTCTCATATTTTTATAATTCTTTATTTTCTTTTTCTATAGTAAGTAAATATGCTATTTTTTTTCTAAGTGAACGTATTTCTTTCACGTTTTTTACCTTTCCCGAGGCAAGATCAAACCTGAGATCATTTAATCGAACTCGAGAATCTTGTATCTCTTTATGACGTTCTGTTGAGGCTTTGCTTCTATACGTTTGTAATTCTTTTTTATTCATATGTCAATAAAATTATTGTTTTATAATAACTTTCGTCTTAACCGGAAGTTTATGTCCTGCTTTACGAAGCGCCTCTCGTGCTTCAATTTCAGAAACGCCCCCTATTTCAAAAAGAACTCTCCCTGGCTTTACAGGAAAAACATAGTGATCAACTTCTCCTTTTCCTCCTCCAAGAGTCACTTCTGGAGGAAGTTTCGTAACGGGTTTATCGGGGAAAATACGTATCCATACACGCCCTTCACGTTTTAAAGAGTGAGATATAGTTTTTCTTACAGCTTCTATTTGTCGTGCACTTACCCATGACGCCTCTTTCGCCTGCAATCCAAACTCACCAAAACTCACCGTAGTTCCACGTGTTTCAAAAAGTCTCTTTCTTGAACGACCCTTGTGTTGTTTTTTATGTTTTTGTTTTTTTGGTTGCAACATAATTTAAATTATTATTCGGAAAACACTTCTCCTTTATATATCCAAACTTTTATTCCAACTGTTCCATAGGTATTAAAAGAAGTTGCGGTTCCATAATCTATATCTGCACGAAGTGTCTGTAATGGCATTTTACCTGCCGCAAGAAAGTCATGACGAGAAATTTCTGCTCCATTCAAACGACCTGATACTTTTATTTTTGCTCCTTTCACTTCTCTGTTTTGCATAGCAGATTCAAGTTGACGCTTAACAACTCTACGATAGGGCTGTCTTCGTTCGATTTCAGAGGCAATATTTTGTGCAATAACAGATGCTGATATTTCGGTTCTTTTCAATTCTTCAATAGTGAGATTTAAAGAAAACTTTTTTTCAAAATCGTTTTTTCTCCTAAGACGTGCTACGAGTTTTAAAATTCCAGACTTCAATTCTTCTATTCCTTTTCCACCACGTCCGATAATAAGCCCTGGCTTTGCGGCTTGTATAATAACGCGAATATTTTCACCAGTTCTTTCTATTGATATATCTGCAATACCCGCATTTAAAATTTTCTTGTGTATATATGTTCTTATTTCTTCATCTTCTTGAAGATAATAATGTAGAGATTTTTTGAAAAACCACCTACTTTTCCAAGGTTTTGTAATTCCTAATCTATATGAAAATGGATTAACTTTTTGAGCCATAATAATTAAACTGCTTTTCTGCTAAATATTTTAGGGATAACGCCCTTTTTAGATGATTTATTTCCCCCGCTTGTTTTTTGTGCTACTTCTTCGTGTAATTCGGTTTTTTTCTTTTTTTGTTTGTCTTTTGTATCACTCTTTTTAATATCCTTCTTTTTCTTTGCTTGTATTAAAAATTTTTGTGATGGGTTTTTCAAAACACCAAGTACAATTGTTATGTGACTTGTCTTCTTTTCAATTTTTCCAACACCTCCACGAGCGCGCGGCATCCACCTCTTTAATTTCGGACCTCCATCAACTCTTATTTCTTTTATCATAAGGTGGGAAGCTTCTGTTTTTAAAACATTTTGCGCATTAGAAACAGCACTGCGTAATAACTTTAAAAGGGCGACTCGTGATCGTTGTGGTGCCGAAAACAGTAAAGCCTCTGCTTGATTTACTGACATGTTGCGTATTGTATCAGCAAGCAACCTCGTCTTACGAGGGGCAATGCGAATGTATTTTGCTTGTGCTTGTACTGTTTTTTCCATGATATATTAAAACTATTTTTTTATAGCAGAAGAAACCGAAGCGCTCTTCTCAAGTTCTTTTTGCATTTTACCTCCATGTCTTACGAATTTTCTTGTTGGAGCAAATTCACCAAGGCGATGCCCTACCATATCTTCTCCTATACTCACCTCTATAAAATCTTTCCCATTATGAACAGCAAAAATAAAGCCAACCATTTCTGGCGATATTTCTGAGTCTCTATACCATGTCTTTATGGGAGTTCTATCTCCCTGACTCATTTTGCTTATTTTTTGAAGTAATCTTGGGTTAACCCAAGGACCTTTTTTAAGTGATCTGCTCATAATATTTTTATTTATTTTAGCGGTTAGTAGTATATCGTAGATAGTACTCTGCTGGCAAATTATTTTTGTTTTCTCTTTTTTACAATTAATTTATTTGACCATTTCTTTGGGTTTCTTGTCTTCCTTCCTCCGGTTATTTTGCCCCACTTCGTTTTAGGACGTTTTGTTCCTCTCTGGGTATTTCCCTCACCTCCTCCATATGGATGATCTCTTGGATTCATAGCCTTTCCACGAACGGTTGGTCTAATACCAAGCCATCTGGAACGCCCTGCTTTACCAATAGTTATAAGATTATGTTCTGGATTTGAAACCTGTCCGATTGAGGCATGTGAATCCCATGAAACTTTTCGTACTTCTCCCGAAGGCATTTTAAGGTGCGTATATCCGTCTTCATTTGCAAGCACCTGAACTGAAATTCCTGCTGATCGGGCAACTCTACCTCCTGCTCCAGGAAACATCTCAATGTTATGAACAAAAGTTCCTACAGGAATTCTTTTAAGCGATGTTCTATTACCCGTCTTAAATAGAGCCTCTTCTGAAACTATAATATCAACACCAACCTTAAGATTATGTGGTGCCAATATATACCTTCGCTCTCCATCACGATATACAACAAGAGCTATAAATGCGGTACGATATGGATCATATTCTATCGTTTCAACTTTTGCTGGTATATTTATTTTGTTCTGTTTAAAATCAACTTCTCTATAAGTAATTTTATTTCCTCCTCCTTGGTGTCTGGTTGTAATACGTCCTTGATTGTTTCTACCAGCGTGCATCCTTAACTTCCTCGTAAGTGGTTTATGAGGAGTTTTTGTAGTAAGTACACTATAATCGGCAACGCTATAGTTTCTACGTGAAGGACTTGTTGGTTTGTATTGTTTTACTGACATGATTTTATGCTATTTCTATTTTTTCTCCTTTTTTTACGGTAATAATTGCTTTTTTAACAGCTTTCTTCGTTGAGGTTTTTCCTCTAAAAAATTTAGTTTTACTAGCATTAGTTACTGTATTTATTGAAGAAACGTGAACATTATATCGCTTCTCAATTTCTCTTTTTATCATTGGTTTGTTTGCAAAAGAATCAACCCAAAAAATATACTGGTTTTTGCTTTGTATTCCATAAGCCTTTTCACTCAAATGAGGGCGTTTTAAAATACCATGTTCAATACCAGAAAAGGTTTCTTTTTTATAAGACACAACGGGGGCTGTGGAATTTTCTTTAGATAATTCCTTTTTTTCTTCTTTTGTTTTTGATCGTTTTAAAATACTCATAAATATAATAAATGTTCTATATTTCTTTTAATTTTGATAATTCTTCAATTGCATCTTTTTCAAAAATAATATATTTAGAAGTTGCACAATCATATGTATTAAGCCCAGAGATACCGGAAATAGCAACTTTGGAAATATTTTTCCCCGCTCTTGAAAAACTCATATGTTCTTTTGAAGGTATAAACATAACACTTTCTTTTTTGTTGTTTAAAAACTTTGAAACTATATCCGCTGCTATTTTTGTTTTTACTTCTTTTAATTCTAATGTATCAATAACAAAAATCTCCCCTACTCTCTGTTTTTCAGAAAGAAGAGAGAAAAGAGAATTTCGCTTTGTTTTTTTATTTATTTTTTGTGAAAAATCGCGATCGTTTCTAGGACCGAACGTTGCACCACCTCCTGACCATAGTGGAGATCTTATAGATCCTTGTCGCGATCTACCTGTATGCTTTTGAGCATATGGTTTTTTTCCACCTCCGCGTACTTCGCTACGATCCTTTGCGTGTGCAACAGGAACTCTACGATTTGCAAGTTGTGCCAAAGTTACTTGGTGAACAAGTTTAGGATTCCAAACCACTCCAAAAACATTTTCTGGAAGGTTAATTTCTCCAACTTTTTTATAATTTTTATCGTATATGTCCACAGTCATATTATTATTTTTTTATTTCTACTCGTGTTCCCCTCATGCCAGGAACAGCACCTTTTATCATAACAACGTTTTCCTCTTTATTTAATTTTGCTATAACAACGTTTTTTACCGTAACACGTCTATTTCCCATGTGCCCCGCCATCTTTTTTCCCTTAATAACACGCTGTGGTGCAGTAGCTCCAATAGATCCTGGTGCACGCAATCTATCTTTTTGTCCGTGACTCTTTGGACCACCATGAAAACCATGTCGTTTTACAACACCTTGAAAACCTTTTCCTTTACTTGTCCCTGAAACTTTTACCTTATCTCCTTCTTTAAACTCCTCAAAAAAATCTGCTACGGCATCTTTTTGAACAAACTCAAGAACCGTCACGGGAACAACTGACGTCTCTGACCAAATCTGTGTCATATTCTTTTTTTGAGTGATATATTTTTGCATACTTGGGACTTTAATTTTAACTAATATAAAAATCGTTTTGAAACATAAAAACAACAGGGGTAAGCCCTGTTGTTTCCTTGATTTCATGGCTAAACCCTTTTCGGTCGTCCGATCAACCGTAAAAGATGATTTGGGACTAAACCCTGTTATTTTAGGTAGCCTTACTCAATTAAAAAACCCTAACTTAAGGCTAACCCTACCCGAACAATTGTATTGTAGAAGTTATAAAACGTCAACCCCGCAGAAGCAATTTTGCGTCTGCGGGGTTTAAAACGTTCGGATTTATTTTTATACCGACTAGCTCATCTTGATATCAACATCTACTCCAGCGGGAAGATTAAGATCGGTAAGAGATTCAATAATCTTTTGTTGTGGATTGAGCACATCAATAAGTCTCTTATGAACACGGAGTTCAAATTGCTCACGTGCTTTTTTGTGCACAAAAGTAGAGCTATTTACTGTGTATTTTCTAAATTCGGTTGGGAGAGGAATTGGTCCAACAACGTCACCTCCTTGGCGACTTATTGCCTCAATAATCTGCCGTACAGAATTATCAATAACCTTTGCATCGTATGCTTTGATTCGCAAACGAAGTTTTTCTTTTAATGTCTGTTCCTCTTTTTTTGCCATGAATTTTATTTCAGAATTTTAGTAATCGCGCCTGCACCAACAGTCTTTCCTCCTTCACGAATAGCAAACCTCTGCTTTTCTTCAAGAGCAACTGGAGAAATAAGTTTAACAGTAATACTAATAGTATCTCCTGGCATAACCATTTCTGTTCCTTCTGGTAAAATAACTTCACCGGTTACATCAGTTGTTCTGATATAAAACTGTGGTTTATATCCTTTAAAGAATGGGGTGTGTCGTCCCCCTTCTTCTTTTGAAAGGACATAAATTTCAGCTTCAAATTCGGTGTGTGGAGTAACGCTTCCTACCTTTGCAATAACCTGTCCACGTTCTACTTCTTCTTTCTTCAAACCACGAAGAAGAATTCCAACATTATCTCCAGCACGTCCTTCATCAAGCGTCTTTTGGAACATTTCAATTCCAGTAATGACTGTCTTTTGTGTTGGTCTCAAACCAACAATTTCAGCCTCATCATTTACCTTAACAATACCTCGCTCCATGCGTCCGGTACAAACTGTTCCTCTTCCTTCAATTGAAAATATATCTTCAATTGGCATTAAGAATGGTTTATCAGTTTCTCTGACTGGTTCCGGAATATACTCATCAAGTGTTTTGATAAGTTCCAAAATAGGAGCCGCATCTGCATCGTCTGCTGATTTTGTTTCAAGAGCTTTTATAGCTGACCCACGAATAACCGGCGTTGCATCTCCATCAAAGTGATATTTCTTCAATAACTCTCTGACTTCTGATTCAACGAGGTCAATAAGCTCGGGATCATCAACCATATCACACTTGTTTAAGAAGACTACTATCTTCGGTACGCCAACCTGATACGCAAGCAAGATATGCTCACGCGTCTGAGGCATTGGGCCGTCAGCTGCGGAAACAACAAGAATAGCACCGTCCATCTGTGCTGCACCAGTGATCATATTTTTAATATAATCAGCGTGTCCGGGAGCATCTATGTGAGCATAGTGACGCTTCTCAGATTCATACTCAGAGTGATGAAGTGCAATAGTAATACCGCGCGCCTTTTCTTCAGGAGCATTGTCAATATTACCAACACCTTCTTCTTTCTTAATAAGACCTTTCATAAAAAGGACGTGTGTAATGGCCGCGGTGAGAGTTGTCTTTCCATGGTCAACATGTCCTATTGTGCCAACATTTACGTGTGGCTTACTTCGTTCAAATTTTTCTTTTTCTGCCATATGTTTTTATTTGTTTTCTTTGTTTCTTTTTTTGTTCGACCTTGTTAAGAGACTTATTCTGAAAACAGGTTAATTCTTACTGATTGCGCCCATATTGTCAACCTTACAACAAGAACTCAATTTGAGCTTTTATAACCAGACAAACGTTATAGGGTAAAAGCTAATTGAATATTCTATTTACTTTTACCATCTATAATTTGTTGAGCGACGTTTGCTGGAACCTCCTCATAATGAGAAAATTCCATAGTAAAGTTTCCCCTGCCTTGTGTCATTGAACGTAGATTAGTGACATAACCAAACATTTCAGAAAGCGGAACATCAGAATCAACAACACGAAGGTTTGCTCTCTCGCTCATTGCATTAATACGTCCCCTACGTGAACTTAAATCTCCAGTCATATCTCCCAAAAATTCTTGAGGGGCGGTAACTTGAACCTTCATAGTTGGCTCAAGTAAAACAAGTTTTGCTTGTTTTGTTGCTTCTTGAAGAGCCATTGATGCTGCAATTTTAAAAGCAAATTCTGATGAATCAACGTCGTGATAAGAACCATCAAAAACAGTAACTTTCAAATCAACAAGCGGATATCCAGCAAGCACACCTTTTGCAATTGTTTCACGAACGCCTTTTTCAACAGCTGGAACGAATTCCTGCGGAATTGTACCTCCTTTAATTTCATCAACAAACTCAAATCCCTTTCCACGCTCCAATGCTTCAACGCGAAGCCATACGTGACCATATTGTCCTTTACCTCCAGACTGACGAATGTATTTACCCTCTGCTTCTGCCTTTCCTTTAATAGTTTCTTTATAAGCAACCTGCGGTCTTCCTACGTTTGCCTCAACACCAAACTCACGTTTCATACGATCAACAATAATCTCAAGATGAAGTTCGCCCATTCCCTTAATGATAGTTTCTCCCGTATCTGAATCACCTCCCACTTTAAATGTTGGATCCTCTTCAGAAAGCTTCTTAAGAGCAAGTCCCATTTTTTCTTGGTCTGCTTTTGTTTTCGGTTCAATACGAATTGATATAACTGGTTCTGGAAATGTAATGTTTTCAAGCACTACGGGATGCTCAGGATCAGTGAGCGTATCGCCTGTTGTTGTTCCTTTTAAGCCAACAAGGGCGCAAAGATCGCCCGCATAAATTTCATCTGCTTCTTCACGATGATTTGCATGCATACGAACAATTCTTGAAATACGTTCTTGTGTGTTTTTTGTTGAATTAAAAACATAACTTCCCTTTTTAATAACTCCAGAATATACACGATAAAATGTAAGTGTTCCAACAAAAGGATCACTCGCAACTTTAAACGCGAGTCCGGAAAGCGGTTCGTTATCATCTGGATGTCGCTCTTCTTCCTTGTTTGTTTCCGGATTTATCCCCTTAACAGGAGGTACATCTATTGGAGAAGGAAGATAATCAATAACAGCATCAAGCATAAGCTGAACTCCTTTATTTTTAAGAGCGGAACCACATAAAACAGGGACGAGTTTTACGGAAAGCGTGGCATTTCTGAGTGCTGTTTTAAGTTCATTAAGTGTTATCTCTTTTCCTTCAAGATATTTGCTAAGAAGTTTATCATCAGTCTCCGCAATTTTTTCAATTGCTTCCGCTCTCTTCTTTTCCGCAAGTGATCTCATATCTTCGGGTATTTCACCTAAAACAATTTTCTCTCCAAGCTGACCCTCAAACGAATATGATTTCATGGTCAAAAGATCTATGACGCCCGAAAAATTGTCCTCTTCTCCAATTGGCCATTGAATAGGAACGGCGTTTGGGGTAAGTCGATCGTAAATTGACTGTATACCATTTTCAAAACTAGCACCCATCCTATCAAGTTTATTTATAAAGCACATACGAGGAACATGATATTCATCGGCATATCTCCAGTTTGTTTCTGATTGTGGTTCAACTCCAGAAACACCGTCAAAAACCACAACTGCCCCATCCAAAACACGAAGTGAACGTTTTACTTCAACGGTAAAATCTATGTGACCGGGAGTATCAATAATATTGATACGATGTTCGTTTTGTTTTTTCTCTGTCTCATTAATATATGTCGGTGTCCAAAAACAAGTTGTGGCTGCAGAAGTAATAGTAATACCTCTCTCTCTTTCTTGCTCCATCCAATCCATGACCGTTCCACCTTCATGAACTTCCCCTATCTTGTGAGAAATTCCTGTATAAAAAAGTACACGCTCTGAAACGGTTGTCTTCCCCGCATCAATATGAGCAATGATTCCGATGTCTCTTACTTTTTCAATTGGGTATTGTCGTGGCATAAATGAGTTTATTTTTGAATAAAATACTACAAACCAAATTATACTAAAATCAAGTTATCTAATTCTGAATATTATTGCTGTCGTGGAGAGGGTCTCCTCAAAAGAGATGCAAATGCTCTGTTTGCTTCAGCCATACGATGCATATCTTGTTTTTTCTTTATTGCCACGCCTTCATTTTTTGAAGCAGCTATTATTTCTGTTGCAAGTTTTTCTGCCATAGGTTTCCCTTTTCCTGACCGTGCAGCAGCTATAAGCCAATGAGTGGTAAGAAAAAATTTTCGCTCAGGGCGAATTTCCTGTGGAATTTGATAATTTGCTCCACCAACGCGTCGTGAAACTATTTCAAGAAGAGGTGTTGCATTTTCAAGTGCTTTTTCAAAAACTGTCATTGGATCCTCGTTTGTCATTTCTTTTATTTTTTCCATTGCCCCATAAAATACTTTTTCAGCGACGGTCTTTTTACCGTCAAGCATTAAATAATTAATAAAGCGAGTCACGTCAACACGATTGTATGTATAATCACCACTAAATTGTCTTTTTTTATAATATCCTCTTTTTCTCATACTACTAGATTAATTTATGATTTTTTTGGTCTCTTAGCTCCATATTTTGAACGTTTCTGCCTCCTATCAGCAACACCAGCAGTATCCAAGACGCCCCTAATAACATGATACCTGACTCCTGGAAGATCTTTTACGCGTCCGCCACGAATAACAACAACAGAGTGCTCCTGAAGATTGTGTCCTTCTCCTGGTATATATGCGGTTACTTCTTGACCATTAGTAAGACGTACACGTGCAACTTTTCGAAGTGCTGAGTTTGGTTTTTTTGGCGTCGTGGTAAATACCTTTGTACACACGCCTCGTTTAAAAGGCGAAGAGGAATCAACCGGACGATTTTTGAGATAATTAAAATAAAACCCCAATCCAGGTGTTTTATCCTTTTTTTCTGAAGACCTTCGTCCTTTTTTAATTAATTGATGTATTGTAGGCATAATCAATATTCCCTTTTATAACGAGAGTTAGTATATACAAGCATACAAAATGAGTCAACTTTATAATTTTCTTTATTGTTGATATCAGTGGTTAATTTTTTCTTTGTCGGGCTGCCGGGAATTGAACCCGGTCTACATGCACCCCATGCATGCGTACTACCGGTATACTACAGCCCGAGTTTTTTACCTTGTAAGGATACCAACATATAATACCCCATATTTGATTTTTGCATAAGATTTTTATATCGTTATATTAGTTTTCATTTTTTATAAAAACATATAGAGGTCAAGATGATTTTAGATAAAAACAAAGAAAAATCTGAACTTGGTGGAATTAAAACATTGCTCAACCAAGACTCAGAAGAAGCATTTGGTTATAAAAAACTCTCCAAAAAAGAGGTTATTGAAATAATGAATTCTCTAAAAATTCACTTCCCAAAAATCTCCAGAGAAATGCAGAGAAAGATAGACGCAAAGGAATTCAAATAACAATAAAAAAGCTCCATTATTATATGGAGCTTTTTAGTTTTTAAATTCACTTATTTAACTTTACTTAACGTTCGTATACACCTGGTGCACACAAGAGATCTCTTTCCAGACTTTAAAAGATTGGTCCACTGCAAATTAGCCTTCTTCTTTCCATAAGCTGTTGGATTGTAATGTCCACGAAGGAGCTTTCTTGTTCCTCCCATTGAATATGATTTTTTACATCGCTCACACTGTCTCATAATGCGTGTAGTCTAAATTGTGAAATGTATCTTGTCAATCTCAAACTACTAATTTAACCAACGGTTGTCTCACGATATGTCTTTTTAGCAAAGTTAAACTCATAAAAAGTGGCTTGTGACGCTTTTCCAACTTGTAAAATAATATTAGTATTTTGTGGATCTGTTTTAAACACGAGACTTCCTATCGTAGCGCTCTTTGGTGGCATGGAATCAAATTGTCCATGTACTTCTTCCGCTTCTATATTTCCCCCTTCAAAACTTATCACTTGAAATATATCTTTCGGATTAATTGCAGAATACCCGGAAGCATTACTTGTAAATACTTTTATATCAACTGTGAAAGTTCCATCAATATTACGAAGTGCGTCTTGTACTGTTATGGAGAGTGTTGTTTGTGGAGATAAAACAGGACTTGAGTCTGTTTCAAAGAGTATCGCCGTGGGTATCTTTACAGAGACCCCTTCATTGTTTTGGGACGTGCTTGTTGCAGATTCTCCAACTGGAGTACTTGTTGATGCGGGTTCTGGAACAACCTGACTTTTTGATATATCAAGCTGAAGCTTTAAGTTTTGTATATCGGTTGAAAGCATTCCAATTTTGTTAAGAATAAAAAGGAATCCACCAACAAAAAGTAAGGTAAAAATAATAAACATTATTGTGTATTTACTACCGTTCATAGAAATCAGTATACCATATCAATTTTTAAAAAAGTAATTACACTCATTGTGCTCTGCGTGGTATAGTTCATATATATGGAAATGATACTTTTTCAAATAGTGATACTTTTATTTTCGGTTGTGATTCATGAAATTTCACATGGCTTTATGGCAGAACGATTTGGTGATGATACAGCACGCAGAATGGGACGACTAACTCTTAATCCTATAAAGCATATTGACCCTATAGGATCCATACTCGTGCCTATAGTTCTTGCAGCGCTTGGAGGAGTTGTTTTTGGATGGGCAAAACCCGTACTCTATAATCCACGAAACTTAAAAAATCCTGAACGAGATTCTATGTTTATTGCTCTTGCCGGACCGATAAGCAACATCACGATTGCCGTAGTATTTGGAATTTTATTTCGAGTTCTCACCATATCTTCGCTTGCAATTTCAAACATATCATCAGTTATTATACTAATTTCATTTATCATACAAATAAACATAGTGCTCGCCGTCTTTAATCTCCTTCCTATACCCCCTCTTGATGGATCAAGGGTTCTTTTTACACTCCTCCCAAGATCAGCACAAAAAATACGTATTATGTTTGAAAAATATGGATTTCTTATTCTTGTTGCATTTATTTTTCTTGGATTTGATTTTCTCTTTCCTATAATGGAATTTCTATTTCATATCATTACAGGCGCATAAAATAAAAGCGCCTGTGTTTATAGATAATAAACACAGGCAAATATTAACTTCCTAATCCGGAATTGCCTCTTCCAACAAGGGCACTATCACCCTCGTCTTTAAGGAGTTTTTTTTGAAAACTTTTTTGATTTTTTCTATTATTGGGAGTTTTAAAAACTAAAACAGGAAACGTCGCTCCCATTTCATATTCATCTTTTGTTTCCTTTTCTGGATCAAATTGGCGATTTGGACCAATTATTTTTTCTGACATTTTTACTCCAATTTGTTAAAAATAACTAAAAATAAAAATAACACATAAATATATACATGTCAAATATATATTAGTCGGTTAAATACTTCTCTGTAATTGAAAACTTTCCTACTCTCCCCTTACCAGAACAATCAAGCGAAGCTTCTGCACCGAGAGGAAGCGTAACACTCGGAACATCATGTCCAAAATCAACACCATAAAGAATTGGAAAATTAAATCCTTCCGTTGCCTTCAAAATAACAGCTTCTATAGTAAGTGGTTTTGATGAACTCGCCCACGATGATTCATCTTCATCATCATCAATTGGTTGAAGATTTGTGACTTTTCCAATAACCATACCTTCAATTTTTTTAAATACTTTTGCAATCCTAAGACGCCACAAATAATTATCAATACCCTCAATGGTTTCATCTACTTCTTCCCAAAAAAGAATCTTACCATCCCATTTTGGTTCGTATGGTGTACCCAAAAGACTCGTAATAACGTTTAGATTTCCACCAACAAGTTGCCCTTCTGCTCGTCCTTGCTTCAAAACCTTCCATTCAGTAAAACCACTTAATTTTCCCGAATTTCCTTTTGTAACAGCAGTTTTAAAACTTTTTAAGGTAAACTTACCGCCTTTTGTATCTTCGTCTAGTCCCTGCACCAACGGTCCGTGAAATGTTATGAGTCCCGTTTTTTCAGTAATTGCCATAAGGAGCGTGGTGATATCAGAATATCCCATAAAAATTTTAGGATTCTTTTTAATGAGGTCATAGTCAATATCCGGCAAGAGTTGTATTGAAGCATATCCACCGCCGGTACAGAATACGGCTTTTACCTCATCATCTTGGAACATTGAGTGAAAATCTTGTAAGCGATCTTCTTTTGTCCCTGCCTGATAATTACCATGAACCTCAAGGGCTCTTGAACCAAGTTTCGGCTTAAATCCAAGCGACTCAAGTACTTTTAAGCCCTTAGAAAGGGCTTTTTTTGAATAGATTGGAGTTGATGGCGATATAATTCCTACAATATCGCCTTTTTTAAGTGCTTCAGGAAGGATCATGTTTCTATTCATACTATGGTCGCCAAGAAAAAGCAAACTTGACTTGAATATAAAAAAATGTCTAAAAATAAAAATTCCCGTGCCTCACACACGGAAATTTTTACTTTTTCACATAAATTCCACTCTGTGATTCCCGGGCTTAAATCCAGGTGGGTTTCCTCAGAATCATTCCACGGAATGACACGATTTTAGAATCCCTTTTAGAATTACTTTGATCCGGAATCTTTAGAGTGGAACTGCTATTATAGTACCATATTTTATTTCAGAATCCAACGAATATGTGGATAAATTACTCTAAAATTCCATCCAAATTTACATCATATAAAATCTTTTCTTGAACAATACTATAATTTATAAGCTCTTCCTCTTTGAACCATATTTTTATCTCCCGTTCCGCTTCAGAAACAACATCAGAACAATGAAGAATGTTTCGAACGGCACGTCTATCTAATTCTGAAAGATCATACGAATCTATAGTTAAATCCCCTCGTATCGTTCCTACATCTGAAGTAAGTGGTTCTGTTCCACCCACAAGTTTTTTCACAATGCCCACCGATTTATTCCCTTGAATAACCATTGCAAGTACTGGACCAGATGTCATAAAAGAAACATTTCGTTCTATAATATCTTTTCCGTATTCAATTGCTGATTTTTCAATCGGTCTGTTATTTGCTTCTCTATCCCTCACAATCCTCTCACCCTTTTCTTTAAACCAGGTTTCGTCTTTATTGTAATGAGTGATACATTGTTCTCTTGTAGGAACAAAGAATTTAAAGCCAATAAACTTAAGTCCTGTCCGTTCAATACGACTTATAATTTCACCTACAAGACTCCTCTGTATTCCGTCTGGTTTTATAATAACTAGTGTACGTTCTTTTTTCATTTTATTTTCTTTTTAATTTCAATATGAAGTTCGTCCAATTGATCTTTTGAAACTCCTGAGGGTGCGCCCATAAGTAAGTCTCTTCCATCTCCCGTCTTCGGAAATGCTATAACCTCTCTTATGTTTGACTCCCCCTGTAAAATCATTACTAACCTATCAAGTCCCCATGCAATTCCTCCATGTGGCGGAGTCCCATAATTAAACGCCTCAAGCATATGGCCGAAATTTTCTTTAATACGTTCTTCAGAAAATCCTATAATATCAAGTACAGCTCTAAGTGCTTCTGATTTATGATTTCGAATACTTCCCCCTCCTATCTCCCAACCATTCAAAGCTACATCATATTGTGAGGTAAGAATTTCATCAATTTTATTTTTCCCTAATAAATCATTCATATACTCCTTCTTTGGAGCAGAAAATGGATTATGAGTGAATGTCCATCCTCCATTATCATTTTTTTCAAAAAATGGAAAATCAATAACCCAACAAAAAGCGAGAAGATGGGGATCGTTTTTATCATTTCTTAAATCAGGTTTATCGGTACCATATTTTTCCATCGCCTCTTTATAACTTATCCGTGGAAATGGGGTTTCTTGAATTTTCTTTTCAGGATAAAGCGTCGTTACGATATGTATTAAAAGTTCCTCGTTTAGAGCCATAACGTCTTCACGCTCAACAAAACTCATCTCTAAATCTAATTGAGTAAATTCTGGCTGTCTGTCTCCGCGCGTGTCCTCATCTCTAAAACAACGTGCTATTTGATAGTAATATTCAATTCCAGACGCCATAAGAAGTTGTTTGTATTGTTGAGGAGCTTGTGGAAGCGCATAAAACAACCCCGCTTGTAAACGAGAAGGAACTAAATAATCACGTGCGCCTTCTGGTGTTGATTTTCCTAAAATAGGCGTTTCAATTTCGGTAAAATTTTTATTGTTTAAAAAATTTCTGATTGTTGCATTTACTTTTGAACGCATGCGCATATTTTTTTGCATACGTAATCTGCGTAAATCAAAATATCTATATTTCATTCTATTATCTTCTCCCACTTCTCTTCCATCATCAGTTATTTCAAACGGAGGGGTTTTTGATTCTGCAAGAACTTCAAAATCAGTTACCGAAATCTCATATGCGCCATTTTGCACATTTTTATTTTCCATATTTACCGGACGCTTTTGTACTATCCCCTTAATACTTACAACCCACTCAGAACGAAGGTCTCCGGCTTTTTTTATTAATTCTTTATTGTTTGGAGGAAACACAACTTGGGCAATGCCTTTTATGTCTCGTAAATCAATAAAAATAAGTTTACCGTGATCACGTCGCGCATCAACCCACCCTTTAAGCTCAACTTCTTTTCCCTCAAAGCTAATAATATCTTGCGTAAATATTCTCATATTATATATTACCTAAAATATATCACGAAAAAGAGACGAGAGTAAATATATAAAAAATAATGACCTATAAATTACGATGTAAGAATACACCGTTATCTTAAATCATCCCGATCTTATTCTGTATATACTTTTATTGTTTTTCCATCTATAAGAACATGTACGGTGCCGTCTTTGTCAGTTCGGTAGAGTGAAGAACCAACACTTATAATGTTTGCAAGTGATTGCGCCGTGGGGTGGCCGTAACTATTTTTTCCTACTTCTATCACCGAAAGCTTTGGGTTTAACGCCCTTAAAAAAACCAGAGAAGATGAATATTTTGATCCGTGATGAGAAACTTTTAGAATATCTACATGCGTAAGACCAGCACTTACTAGTTGTTCCTCAATTTCAGAACTGATATCTCCCGTGAATAACGCTTTCGTATTATTGCTTTCAAGTTCTAGAACAACCGTTGTGTCATTTAGTTCTTTACTCTCCATAAATTCTTTTTTTGGCGAAAGTATCTGTATAAGGTTTTTTTCATACGTTATTTTATCCCCCTTTTCCACCGTTATGCTCTTCACCTCGTTTTGCGCGATTACCTGTTCCAAATCGTTAAATGATTTTGCACTTCCTTTTCTTCCGCTCCATAAAAATGCTCCTACTTTATATGTTTTAAGTATATCAATTAACCCCCCGAAATGATCAGTCTGGGCATGACTCATTACAACTAAATCAATATATCTATCAGTTCCAGGAAACGTATCTGCGAGTTCCGATAAAACTCTTCCGTTTATCGGACCTCCATCTATCAATATTTTTACGTTACCCGGCAGTATAACCAACTGGCTATCTCCTTGCCCGACATTTAAAAAGTGTATGGCAAGATTTTTATTAATTCCCGTATTCGCTATCTGTATGTATAAAAAGATATCTAATATACACAATGCTCCAAATATAATAATTGCTTTTTCTTTATGTTTTTGTACTTTCTGAAAAATTATATCAAGCATAATGAGAAATACTTTTTTTTCTTTGCATTACATATATAAAAATTATAAATATCCCATAATATACGACTGCTGAAAACAAAGAAATTTCAATTTGAAAAAATAACCCATGTAATGCAAAAAATTCTATAACCATAATTTTAAATTTAAGTAATACGAGAGCAACCCAACTTAATATGAGAGCGCCGTAAAATGAGCCGAGTGATATCAAAGCGATCATAGCCCCAACTCCCATAGCAACAGGAACTATCGGAAGAATAATAGTATTTGAAATAATTGAGGAAAGTGAAATTTCTCCAAAACTTGAAATAAGTATTGGTAAAACACCAAGTTGAGCCGATATGGTCGTAAAAAGATTATCTTTCCATGATAAAAATCCTACATCTGTTTCTTTGATATGAAACAATTTTATGAGCGCGGGACGAAGATATAAAATTCCCAAGAAAGCGAGAAAAGAGAGTTGAAATCCAACATCAAAAACGAGTATTTTCGGGTTTAATATTGTCATACAAAGTCCAGTAAACACAATCGCATTTCTAAAACTATACATTCTCCCCGCCTCGCGTGCGATAAGAACCAATATACCCATAATAGCCGCTCGCACAACGGACGCTTCCGCTCCTGCCATACCGACAAAAAGAATGATTGAAATAATTGTGAAAATAAACGATAAGCGCCGTGAAAGAAAATAAGAAAAAAACCCAAATATGACCCATACAATAATAGTAATATTATATCCTGAGAGGGCTACAAGATGTGTTGTACCACTTTTTTTCATTGCTTCTTTAAATTCTAAAGAAAACCCGCTTGTGCCTCCAAGCGTAATACCTGTTAAAAATGCCGCTTCCTTTTTGGGCAAAAGTTCTGAAAAAGTCTCTGAAACCGAATGCTTTATATCAATAAGAAATCCTTTCAATGAAAAATCTTGTGGTTTTGAAACAACTTCAATTTCCGGAAAACTCATTACTCCAACTATTCTCTCTTTAGCAAGATAGTTTGCATAACCTTCTGGAAATGGCTCCCGTATTTTTCCTGAAATTTTAAGTTTTTCTCCATATAAATAACGTGGATAAAGCGCTACCCTAACTAGAATGTGTTTATTTTTTAAAGTTTCATCTTGTACTGTTATTTCTTGTAAATCTTCTTTTATGTTCGGATCGGAAATAATTTTTCCTAAAAATGTCGTTTGTTTTTCAAATTGCACATACACACTCTTTAAACGAGCGTCATCAAATTGATAATAAAAAACTCCCACAAAAATAAAAATTGAAAGATAAGCAATCCATGCCTTACGTTTATCTTTTAAAATATTTTTTAAGATAAAAAAAAGTGCACTTATAAAAAGTGCACTCCAAAACCCGAGAACAACTCCCACTCCCAAACTCCCCAAAAGAATTCCTATAAGAAAAAATAGAGAACTATAAAAGAAAATGTCATGCGAAGGCATTTCACTACTATTATAAATGATAGTAGTGAGAATTTCTAACTGACCTAATTATTGTTTTATTATTCCTCCTCCCAACATTTCCATTTTTTTTGTATAAAACACAGCCGATTGACCTGGGGCAATAAATTTTTGAGGTTTTTTGAATGTAAGTGCATATTCATTTTTATTCTTCTTTATAATGCGCGCCTCGGAGGTTGGCTGTCTATATCGTACTCGTGCAAGTACAGAAGTATTAAGAATTTCCGTATTAATAAAATGGACATTGATTAACCCAACTTCCTTCTTAAATAATTCAATGTTTTCTGAGCCTTCAGCAACAACTACAATATTTTTTTTCACATCCTTTGAAACAACATAGTAAGGCTTTCTATTTCCTCCACTTTTTGACTTTTGATATTTGATATTTGATATTCCCAAGTGTCGTTGTCCTATGGTATAGAATTCCGCTCCCTTGTGCTCTCCTATAACATCCCCATCAACGGTTACAATTTTCCCTTTTTTAGATTTAATATAACTTTCTAAAAAATCTGAAACCGATATATCACCCAGAAAACAGATTCCCTGTGAATCTTTTTTCTCAGCAGTAGGAAGTTTTACCTTTTTAGCAATATCTCTCACCTGTGGTTTAGTGTAGTCACCGATTGGAAACAAAGAGTGTTTTAATTGATCTTGCGTAAGCGTCCATAAAAAATAACTCTGATCCTTATTAGTATCTCTGGCTATCCAAAGACTAGATTTTGAATTTATTTGTAATTTGTTATTTGTAATTTGAGATTTTTCACGCAAGCGAACGTAGTGTCCAGTCGCTACATAATCAGCGCCAAGCGAAAGCGCGCGATCTAAAAACATACCAAATTTTATCTCTTTGTTGCACATAACGTCCGGATTAGGTGTTATCCCATTTTTATATCCATCAATCATGTATTCTACTACTCGCTTTTTATATTCCTTTTCAAAATCAAATGTATGAAAAGGAATGCCTAAATGTTCCGCCACCCTACGCGCATCCTCAGCATCCCGTTCTGCGCACCCATCAATATTAAAACATTTTATGAAAATTCCCGTCACATCATATCCTTGTTTTTTAAGTAAATATGCAGCCACCGATGAATCAACACCACCGGACATACCTACAAATACTTTTGTTGTTTTTTTGCTTTTTTTATTTTTCATCTTGAAATTTATCTATTCCCCATATACCATATACTATAATACTATCTCTATGGCAAAACTAGAATATAACGAACTCAAGGTTGGGACCATCTTTCTCAAAAATGATGACCCGTCTCCCTATCAGGTAATGGAGTATGCTTTTATTCGCATGCAACAGAGAAAACCAGTTACCCAATTGAAGATAAAAAATCTTCTTACAGGTAAATCACAAGATTATACCGCTCATCAAAATGAAGATTTTAGAGAAGCCGAGATTGAGTCAATGGAGGCAAACTTTATTTATCACAGCAAAGACGAGTATTGGTTCCATGAAATTGGAAAGCCTCAAAATAGGTTTTTTCTCACCGATGAGGTGTTAGGAGATTCGGGAAAATTTTTAAAGACAAATACACAAGTTACCTCTCTTAAATTCGGGGATAAATTTATCAGTGTTAAGCTACCAGCAAAAATTGATTTGGAAGTAAAAGAAGCCCCTCCCGCTCTTAAGGGAAATACAGCGCAAGGAGGAACAAAAACAGTAACACTTGAAACAAGTGCAAAAATTAATGTTCCTCTCTTTATCAATGAAGGAGATATAGTGCGTATAAATACGCAAACAGGAGAATATACAGAAAGAGCAGAAAAAAACTAATCCTCCTCCCTAAACCTCTTATAAAAACAAGAATAAATTAAAACGGATAATGTGTGGTTTAGTAGCCCAGAGTCCACATTTTAATTTATTCTTGTTTTTTATTTTTCTAATTTTTTCAGTGCTTCTTGAAGCGAAGATTTTAAACCACTTACCTGATCTTCATCCACAACATTCTCGTGCTTGCTCTTTTTTGCTTCTGCAACAAGATCTTTAAGACTAATCGTTTTTTCATCTTTTCTACTGATACTTATGGGAGGTATTTTTTTCTCAATATTCTCTTCTTGTGGTTTTGACTCTCTAATTTCGGGTGTTGGCGGTTCTTCTTTTCTTTGTTTAAATGGGAGTGGTTTTAATTCACCTGCTTTTATTTTTACATTACAATCCTTGCAATACACCGGGCGTCCAGGAATCGGCTCAAAAGGAACCTGTGCTTTTTTCGCACAATTTGAACACACAATATCATACATTTTTCTATCATCTTTTTTATCATCACTATTTTGTACTCCAATCCCCATACTAAGCTCACTCCATTTGTTTATTTCATCCTCTATAAGATAATTTGGACGAGCATATCGTTTTCGTGATGAGTGTATGACAAGTTCCTCAGCATCAGGGAGAGAGGCTACTTTAAACGGTGGTAAGGTAGATGCTGAAAAGGGCCTGCTCCGCACTCCATTTACCATAAGTTTTAAATAGATGTGATAGTTTGGAAGATTTATCATGTCTTGTATGGTAAATTCTGGATCAAACTCTTTCTCTAAAAATTCTGCATCTGCTGCGCCAACACGAAACGTAATCATAGTACCAACGTTCCCAAAAATAGCATCGCGTACTTTTGTCGAAACGTCTGTAACAAGCTGACCAATATATTGATGCGCAATAATTAAATCTAAACGATATTTTCTCGCCTCTGAAAGAATATTTGCGAATGAATCCGTTGCAAAATTCTGAAATTCATCAACGTATAAATAAAAATCAACACGCTCATCTTCTGGAATTTTTACACGTTCCATAGCAGAAAGCTGAATTTTTGTAATAAGCATAGCTCCCAAAAGTGCTGAGTTGTCTTCACCAATTCTTCCTTTGGAAACATTAACAAGTAATATCTTGCCTGAGTTCATGATATCTAAAATATTGATGGTGCTTTTTGGTTGACCAACAATATTCCTTACAATTGAAGTTGAAAGAAACTGCCCTACCTTATTTTGAATAGGAGCAATTGCTTCATCTCTATACTTGGAATTCCATTTCTCAAACTCATTAACCCAAAATGATCTGACTACTGGATCCTTTATATTAGAAACAACCTTCTGACGATATTCTTTATCAACAAGTATTCTCGTAATACCAAGCAAGGTTGATCCTGGAGTATCTAAAAGCGCTAAAATTGCATTATTTAAAATATATTCCATTCTTGCAGACCACACATTTGCCCAGATTTTCGTAAAAATACCCATGAGACCAGACGACACAAGGTGCTTATAACGCGGATCGGGAATTTCAAGCACGTTAAAACCCATGCTGTAATCGGAATCCGCCGGGTTAAAATAAATTACATCATCTAATCGTTCTTCAGGGATTTTTTTCAATATCGCCTCTACATTTTCACCATGCGGATCAACAAGACACAAACCCTCGCCATTTGCAATATCTTGAATAATCATATTCTGAAGTAACACGGATTTTCCCGTACCCGTCATACCAACAACGTATGTATGTTGACGTCTATCAGAGCGTTTTATACCAAAAAGCTTATTAGTATTTCTAAAATTAACCCTCCCGAGATATGTTATGTCTTTGTCTGTAATGTTTTCCTCCATATATAGCATTATTATACCTCAATCAAAAAATATATGCAGAGTTTATTTTAATAAAAATAAAAAGAGCCGTTATAAACGGCTCCCATAAAAATATGCCATGCCCTTACAAAAAAGTCTTTTTGACTCTTCAGAAAAAGCGAATATTTTTTTACTCTCGTAAAAAATTTCATATTACATAACTCCCTAAAATTTCTAATCTGAAATATACTACGAATTATATACTCAATCAACTTTTGCCCTAATTCTACGAACACCGGCACCAACTGCCTCTTCTTTTGAAATGGCGACTTTTCCAATCTCTCCAGTATGTGTTACATGCGGTCCTCCGCAAAATTCTTTACTTATAGCAGTGTCTAAACCTTCTCCAATATAATATATCTTTACCCTATCGGGATATTTTTCCTTAAAGAAATAGAGCGCTCCTGTTTTTTCAGCATCTTCTTTTGACATCTCTTTGAAATTAACTGGTAAATCCTTTTTCACAATATCGTTTACAAAATCTTGAATACTCTGCTTTTCTTCAGCTGTAAGTTTTCTTGGAAAGCTAAAGTCAAAACGTGTTCGCTCTGGGGTAATATCCGACCCCCTCTGCTCCACCTCGGACCCTAACACTTTACGAAGCCCCGCCTGAAGTAAGTGTGTTGCGGTATGGAGTCGAGTTACCTTCTTCATCTCCTCTTCGCTCCCTGCTTTCAATTCTCCTGTATCCAATATAAGTCCATGACCTCCAAACTTCTTTTCTATACCAGCACGAGAAATATCTTGATGTCTTTTAAACACCTCATTAAATTCCGCCCTCTTTAAATTTTTAGTTTTTTCTCTCCCAATCTCCTTAATAATTTCATATGGCAAACCAAAACTCTCATATAATTTAAAGGCACTTTCTACATCAACCGACTCTAATTTTTCAAGTTCTTTTAATCCTTGGTTCAAGGCATTTTTGAATCGCTTGCTTTCCGCTTCCATCTCTTTTGAAATAACTTCATATGAAAGTTCTTTATAAAAATTGCTGTATATATCACAAATTTTTTTTAGAAGTTCAAGTGGATTAAATAAATTTCCGCCAAGAACATTATGAGTAATAACACGTCTCATAAGTTTTCGGATAATATATCCCGCTTCCTTATTTGATGGTTGTACTCCATCAGAAAGTAAAAATGCAATACTTCTTATATGGTCAGCAATAATCCTCTTCGTTCGCATATTTATATCTTGAGGCAAAAGATTCATTAGTGGTGTGAATAAATCAGTATCAAAAATAGTTGATACGTTTTGTGACACCATTACCAGACGCTCCAAACCCATACCCGTATCAACTCCCGGCGTCTTCAGTTTTTCAAGTTTTTTATCCGAAACTCCTGAAAGTAATTCCTCACGTGATCCGTTATAGAAAAATTCATTAAAAACAATATTCCATATCTCAACATTTTTCCCATCTTTATTCTTACAATATATTTCAGTTGTTGGACCACATGGTCCAGATGTTCCCGTCGGACCCCAAAATACATCATCCATTTCCTCTTCATGAATATCTTTAATTCCAAGTTCTTCCCAAATTTTTTTTGATTCCTCATCTTTTGGTACCCCAATATCTTCAGATCCTTTGAAAATAGTTACGTATGATATTTCAAGCCCAAGTTCTTTGGTTATAAAATTATAACCATACTGAATAGCTTCTTTTTTAAAATACCCTCCAAAAGAAAAATTACCCAACATCTCAAAAAATGTGAGGTGCGATTCATCTCCCACCTCATCAATATCTGAGGTGCGAAAAGATTTCTGCACTGATGTTGTGTTTTTTGTTCCAAAATCTACTACTGGATCAAGTTCTCCTGTATAGTATTTTTTAAATTGCTGCATTCCAGCAGTAGTAAGTAAAACAGAGGGGTCATCAGGAATGAGCGAAGATGAGGCGACTATCTTGTGCCCTCTACTTTCAAAAAATTTCAAAAATTTATCTCGTATTTCTTGACCTTCCAACATATTACTCATGATTTTATCCTGTTTTTATACGAGAAGCAATCAATAGGAATAGTGATTTAAAAACTTGACTTTATATAATATTCATATCATAACAGTAACATAAAGGGAGAAGAAATTTTGGAGCTCCTCTTTTTATTCAAAATTTTAAATTAAAAATTAAAAACTCCCCTTTCGGGGAGTTTTATTAATATCCTTCAAGTTTCTTAATATTTTTATGTCCTCTAATCTTCTCTAATGCTTTTGCCTCAATTTGTCTGATACGCTCACGAGTTACACCAAATACCTTCCCTACCTCCTCAAGTGTGTGGGGAATATTATCATCTAGGCCAAAACGCATTCCTAAAATTTTCTGTTCGCGTTCTGTGAGATCAACAAGAACTTCCTTAATCTGATCACGAAGAAGCGCGTGGTTTGCAAGTTGGTCAGGACTCATACTTGCTTCATCCTTAATAAAATCAGAAAGTATTGAATCCTCATCATCGTCTCCAATAGGGGTTTCAAGTGAAATAACTTCCTGTGAAATTTTTTGTATATAATGAACCTTACTAACATCCATACTCATTTCAGTCGCAATTTCTTCAGGAAGAGGTTCTCTGCCTAATTCCTGCATTAATCTGCGTTTTGTCTGAGTATATTTCATAATCGTCTCAACCATGTGTACCGGAATACGGATAGTCCTTGAATAATCGGCCAAGGCACGTGTTACCGCTTGTCTAATCCACCATGTTGCATACGTAGAAAACTTAAACCCTTTATGATAATCAAATTTATCAACAGCACGAGAAAGACCGATATTTCCCTCTTGAATAAGATCTAGAATTGAAAGATGCGGACTTCGATTCACATAACGTTTTGCAATAGAAACAACAAGACGTAAGTTTGCTTGGATAAGTTTTTGCCTTGCAATTTCATTTCCTTTCTCTATTTGTTTTGCAAGTTCTTTTTCTTCTTTTGAATTTAAAAGCGGAGTTCTTCCTATTTCCTTCAAATACATCTGAACCGCATCAGGAAGATCATGACTAATGCGAGTTGCGTCTTCTAACTCACTTATGCTTATTTCATCACGGGTAGTATCAACATTTTTAATAAGAGAGCTCGTCTCCTGAACCTTAATCCCCTCCGCGTCCAAACGTCCGTAAACCTCATTCAAAAACCTGAGATTTCTCTCAATGTGTGGAAAATAATTTAATACCTCGGCGTCCGTAACAAAACCTCTTCCTCGTCCACGCTTCACAAGTTCTTCTAAATTGCTTTTATATTCTTCTTGAAGCGCCTCTTGTTTCTTACTTGGTTTTTTCGTATGTTTTTTTGCAACCTTCTTTGCCGAAGATTTCTTTTTTATTGGCTTCTTTTTTACTTCTTTCTTTGCAACCTTCTTGGTTTGTTTTTTCGATTTGTTTTGTGTCTTCTTTTTAGTTGTCTTTTTACTCGTTTTTTTAGCGTGAGGTGTTTTTTTTGTAATCTTCTTGGTTTGTTTTTTATTCTGTGTTTTCTTTTTTATTTTTTTCTTCATAATAAAATATTAAAAAGTGAGATCATTTATTTTTTTTGAAAGCTCTTGGAGTTTTTCCATTGTTTTTGTTACCTCATCTTCATTTCCTATTTTGTGTGCATTGTATATATTTTTTTTAAGTTCGACCTGTTGTTTTTTAAGAAATTCAACATACAATTGACGCGTAAGCTCCTCCACCTCTTCTTTAAGTGCAGTTTCATCAGACGAACCCGCAATATAACTTGAATACATTTCAAGAAGTGCGCTTGAATCCGTTTGAGGATTCTCTATAACGCCTAGGTAGGAGCGCGGGAAATACTCCTTATTCTTCAGGATTATATCCCAAAACTGTTTATGAGTAAATGCAAGGGCGATAGCCCGTTTTGCTATTTTATCCACTCGTTCCTCTGGAGCTTTTTTTTCTATTTCAGTTTCCTCTGTTTGAGGGCTACTTTTTTTCCCTATTTTTATGTTTTCCAGTTCATCACGTAACGTTTCCTCTCGTATGCCTGACTTTCTACTTAATTTTTGTATCCACTCATCGCGCTCAAAAGCACTTTTTATTTTTGCTAATTTTCTTAACAGATGGCGAATCGCCCGCTTTTTCAAAACAACATCGTTTGATTTTTCAACTGCGTTAAAATAGATAGAAAAAAGATGTTCAAAAGCAGGAATGGCTTCTTTAATTGCAGTCTTTAAAAATTCCGGATCTTCCTTTGCAGCATCTGCAGGATCTTTATATTTTTTTAAATCTAATACCTTTATATGAAAATCGTAGGGACCCAAGATATCAAGACTGCGCTCAAGTGCGTGTATTCCAGCACGATCGTTATCAAAACTTACAATGGCAACATCACATAAACGACGCAATCGCTCAACGTGAGGTTCGGTAAGTCCGGTACCGGAAACGGCAACTATATTTTTTATCCCCTCCTGCCACGGTAATAATACGTCCATCTGCCCCTCAACGATTATAACCGAACGACTATGAGCAATTTCACTTCTTGATTTATGAAAACCATATAATATCTTTGATTTGTTGAAAATGGGACTTTCTGAACTATTAATATATTTTGCGTCTTCTTCCTTTCCTTCAAAAATTCTTCCAGTAAAGGCAACTGTTTTCCCAATTGCATTTGCTATTGGAAACATGATTCTTCCCTCAAATTTATCTCTGTATAATCCTGCTCTATTTTTATATGCAAGCCCCGCCTTTACCACGTCTAAAATATTATATTTGAGCCCCAAAAGATGGAGCACTAATTCTTCTCCTCCTCGCGAAAAACCAAGTTCAAATTCATGTATCGTTTCCTGAGTTAATCCCCTGTCTTTTAAATAATTAAGTACCTTGCCTTCTTTTGAAAGATTTTCTCGAAAAAAATTCTTTGCTACTTCATGAAGTTCATAGAGAATGGCAAATTCTCGTTCCTCTCGTATATTTGAAGTTTGAAGAGTTATACCAGCTTTTTCTGCGAGAAATCTAAGCGCTTCAGGAAATTCAAGATTTTCATACTTCATTACAAATTGAATAACATCTCCACCCTCTCCACAACTTCCAAAACAATGCCAGCTCTGACGTTCGGGAGATACAATAAATGAAGGAGTTTTTTCTTGATGGAAAGGACAAAGTGCCTTGAAATTTTTACCCGCAGGTAAAAGTGTTATATATGAGCGCAAAAAATCCGCTATATCAAGCTTTTCTTTAATGCGATCCGTGTCTTTTTGCATATATCTAAAGTTTCATCTTCAGTGTAGAAAAAAACCGCGAATTATTCCACTCGCGGTTATCTTTTAATTATCTTTTTCTTTTTTGTTTTGGTAAATTTCCATAATCGTATTTGTCCATTTCCTTCACGAACGTACACATTAAAAACAAATCCAACATCACTTCTTTTAAGTTTAGTAGTGGTTTCATATTCACATTCCCAAACTTTTTTCTTTTTTGTTTTCCCATTCTCTATTGAAACATCAGTCCTCTCGGTATTTTCTTCTCTTAAAAGTTCAATCCAAATGTTTCTGTTTGTGTGTGAACCAATTTGATTCAAAATACCAAGCATAATTCCTCTCAGTCATTATGAACCTCCTTTTCAAATTTTAAAATTACTTTTCTCTCTTGTAGAGAAGATAAGAATACGCCATAGAAACTAACGCTGCAAGAACAACCGAAGCAATTACTATAATAAAACTATATTGAGAGAAAAGAACCGATGCTACAATAAGCACTCCGGTAATTTTAAAAAGTTGTCCACTAAGCTCTAGTTATTTTCATATGTTACAAGTTATTAAGTTGCTGATTTATGTCTTGTAAATCACTATTTATCCCACTTGCATCTATTCCCTGCAAATCATTTTGTATTGCAGATGTTGTATCTTGTACATCAGCTTGAGAAGGTGTTTGTTGTGGTGTTGTAATTTCTTCCTGTGCTTGCTGGTTTAACGGAGTGGTTTTTTGTCCTCTTTTTCCATCTTTGATATACATATACATTCCAACGACAACTATTACTCCCACAACTATCCCCACAACAACTCCCGCTGTTCTATTTTTTTGAATTGTAGAAGATGTTTGTGGTGTTTCGTTTTGATTATTGTATTCCATAATATATTAATTAATTGGTTATTGTGCTTGTGGACTGTATTTCAAGTTCATTTACATTTGGAATCTTTGCAAGAGCCTCAACGGCATTTTTAATCATCTCATGAATTGACTTTAAATTATTTTGAATTTTCTCTATATCATTTTTTAGTTCATCTCTGGTCTTTTCAAAATCAGATTTTATGGTTTCTTCACTTGATATAGAAACGGAATATGTCTTTCCGGCTTCGCTTTCAACAAGAGCTCTGCCGTCAATAATTCCCTGTTGTGCGGTATCTATGAGAGAAAAAACATTTGAAATATCAACTCCATGTGCACTCGCCTTCTCTGCTCTGGTCCGTACCCTTTGTAAAATTGAATCCAAATTTGTAAACAAAATGCGGAGACGCTCTATGTTTTTATTTTTTATAATATCAAACTGATCAAAAATATGTTTTGCTCTTTCTATTTTCTTATCATCTTTTATTTTCTGTAGATTCCGTTGAAGTTCTTGTTTTCTTTCTTCAAAAGTTTTTCGTGCCTCCTCTTGCTTTTGTATTATTGCCTGATGCATTTCTTCTTTTCTTTTTTCAAATTCTTTCTGAAGTTCATTACGCTTTGCCTGAAACTCACGAACTATCTCTGGGTTATTTTGTATAAGCAATCTCGCCCTATCAACCGATGTGACATTTTTTCTAAATTCTTTTTTCGTTTCCTCTATCTTCTGTTGTTGTTTTTCTCTTACGTTATTGAGTTCATGTATTTTTTCATCTCTCAACTTTTCCATATCATTCTTTTTTTCATCAATAATTTTTTTTACCCCTTCTTGTCTCTTTTCAACAAAATTCCTTAACGCATCCCCTAATCCACCTCTATTATCAGGTGTTTCAATAAATGGGGATGGAGCCCCAACTCCTTTCAATATATTTTCCGGCGTGACAACCGGATCATGGGGTGAAACCTTTGAATCCTCGGCGCTCACAAAACTAAACGGAAGTATAAAACCGAGTGTCAATATTAGTATCAGTGTGTGTTTCATAGTAATAACATTAGTACAAATTTAGCTTTTCAACCTTTTTATCATTATACCATATATAATAAAAAATCTCCCTCATGAAAATGAGAGAGATTTTTCAAAAAGCAAAATTAAATTTTCTGCTAGTTTTTATTGCTGCGGTGTTCCTTCTGCAGGATTTGCAGCAGGAGCAACTGTCTCAGGAGAAGCGGGTGCTTCTGTTGTTTCTGGAGTTGGCTGTCCCTCTGTTGCAGGTGTAGCAGTTGCTGGTGCCTGTGTGTTTGGGTCCATTTCTCCTCCGTTGTTGTTTGTTTCTGGTTCCATAATAATTTTATTCTTAGTATTTATCTATCACAAAAAGCTTACGACTATCGCTTTATCTCCTGATATAAAGCGTAGTATAAGCCTAAAAACCGTATTTGTAAAGGATTTTTACCCGCCCACAACATTTGAGACTCTCAGGCTAATAATCTGTTAACAATATATCTCAAAACGACAGAGGTCTGCGACGGATTTTGATGTATGAGACGAGTAGGCATAGGCATAGACAAACTCACTCTCAAGATCAATGGTCATGAGGATATAGTGTTTGATTTCATTAGTGAGACAAACAATGGTATCT
>Ga0210057_1001110_pt1 | contig 41882 bp, 43 predicted proteins | sample CryGeyCG2114_010_2_FD_183968 | JGI IMG/M metagenome (GOLD analysis project Ga0210057, IMG submission 183968) | Groundwater microbial communities from aquifer - Crystal Geyser CG10_big_fil_rev_8/21/14_0.10 (SPAdes) (version 2) | ecosystem: Environmental > Aquatic > Deep subsurface > Groundwater ... | reverse complement strand
GGAATAATTTATTCACTCAAACGAGCATGGGATATGCCGAGCAAATATTCCTCTCTTTTTGTATGGATTATACCTTTTGTCCCATTTTTGTCTCTCCATCTCACAACTCCGCATAATATTGTACTTCTTTTTAGCATATTGCTTGTATTTATAACATTGGCTCACCTCAAAGGAAGCCTATCTTTTACAATACCGCTTTTGCTCTCTTTGGCCGCGGTTTCAACCCATCCGCTTGTAGGCGCGCCAATGTTTGTTTTTACAATAACAGCGATTATTGTTAAAAAGTATAAAAAAATATTCTTTGCAGCACTATCACTTTCTTTTTTTACAACGGTATTCTCCCTGCCCTTGATGTTTATTGCAAACAACTGGCGATCCGGCGCCGGACTTCCGGAATTTTCCAATCCGCTTTTGGGATTAAACAAATTTTTTGAATTATTCGCGCGGCCTTATTGGTATGCCAAAGACGCACCAATTGTTTTTGAATTATTATACGCTTGGCAAAGGCTTATAGCGCCATTTGTAATTACTCTTGGGATAATCGGCCTATGTATTTTATTAAAGAAAAAAGGTCTTAAGCCTTATTTATTATATATAATAACCCCAATAGGATTTGTTATAAGCGCGTGGCTGCTTAGAAGCTGGGTTACATTTCCTGATGTTGTATCTTACGAACAAGGCGACTTCCCTCTTCGCTTGGTCAAAGCTAGTATTTTGTTCGTTTTGCCGTTTACTATTTACTATTTACTATTTACTCTTCAAAAAATAGAAAAGCTTAAAAATAGAAAAGCTTATTTGGGACTAATCTTAATATCAGCCTCAACCCTGATTATGCTTTCGTTTTATTTAAGCTATCCGCAAAGAAATCCAAAAGCCAGATTCCCGGGATTAAATGTTACGGCCAGCGACTTTGAGGCGGTAGACTGGATACACAATAGACACAAAGAATATAATTATATTGTTCTTTCCAATCAACTGGTTTCAGCCGCAGCTTTGACTAATTATAGTTTTGTAAAATATTTTGATACGCCCAATGGTGAAATTTTTTATTATTCGGTTCCAACCGGCGGATTATTGTATAGGCAATACGGAAAAATGCTCTATGAGGGACAAAAACAAGAATATATGAGTGACGCAATGGATTTGGCAAATGTTGATACATCATATTTTGTACTAAATTCATACTGGGCAAATGCTGATAAAATAATTGAAGGAGCAAAAAAAACAGCTGATTCATGGCATACAATAGACGGTGGAAAAGTTTGGATTTTTCTCTATAAACGATAGGTATCAGTTTTTAATTATAAAAAAATCCCCCGCACATCAAATGCTTGAAAGCAGATGACGTACGAAGGATTGTAGAATGGCTCAAGTGCCAAGGGCACAAGCGCCTACTTGTCCGGCACAACTTCAGTGGAGACGGGCTTGCGACGGAATACCCGAACGCAGCCACTCCAGTAGCCGTGGCCGAGCCAGCTCCAGCGCCTGACCCAGCGCTGGGAGTGCTCGTGCCAGTAGATGTAGTAGACGCTCTCGGAGTCGTCAGGATGACGCCAGTCCGTGAAGACGAAGTACATCTTGCCCCGCAGAATCGCGGGAATCTCGTCCTGGTGATCCAGGAGATATTGCCCGTCGTCAGCCCCGAGGTTGGCGTCCATCTCGCGGGCTCGCTCAACCATGGTGTCGCCGACTACCGACGTCTCCTTTTCCCGAAGGAAACCGAGGATGTCGTAAGTGCGGCCGCCGATAGTCATCTCGGTCGGGATGGCGTTTTTTTTGAGGAGCTCGTCACAGAACTTCTTAAGCTTGTCCATGTTAGTCGGGTCGACCAGAGCCTCAAACCTCTCATTGCCGAGCTCTTTCGAGAGATAGGTAATTTCACCTGAAAATAAAAATCTTTTCATTATCATTCTCTCTGCCCTTTTATAAGGGCTAACTCCGTACCAACACAGCACAGAGGAAAACCAAGTTTATGGCATTCTTTATATATATTTTAAGCTAAAATATGCACAGAGAATGATATAATTTGAAATTGAACTATAGCACAAAACACCCTTTTGTCAAGTTAAGATTGCACTTTATCAACGGGAAATAGAATCAACATAAAAAATTATAAATTATAAATATCAAATTTTAAATCAATTTCCAATAACAAATGTTTAAAAATTAATTATTTATTATCCAATTAAAATTTAAAATTAAAAATTTATAAATATTGTTTTGCCAATGCTTATTCACAAACCTCCTTAATGAAGTTATTAGTAAGATGGTTTCAGGTTAACTTGAATTTACAATTCCTCTGTAGCATCTACATACAAATTATACAACTTCTCAATATAATCTTCATGTGATAGCCCAACCAAAGATTTTTTTGTCTTTTCGCCCATTTCTTCCAGCTCTTCTTTATTATTTAAACTCCAGGCAAGTTTTTCTTTTAGAGATTCTTTGTTTCCAGTTTCAAATGTTATTCCGTTCTCGCCTTCTTTTATCAGCTCGGCAATGCCCTCTACTCTGCTTGCCAAAACCGGAACGCCAAATGACAAACTCTCAAAAATAACAGTCGGAGAATTTTCATAACAAAGCGAAGGAACTATTGTCATGCTGGTTTGCTCAAAAAGTTTTGGCAGTTCAATTCTGTCAACTTTTCCATGGAAAATTATATTATCATATCCATCTGATATATCTTTTAACCGTTTAAACTGAGAACCATCGCCGGCAATATGCAGTTCCGCTTCAAAATCATTGTCCCTGCATATTTCCAAAAAAGTATCCACCAAAAATATAACGCCTTTATGCTCTTCAATTTGCCCCAAATACAAAAAACGCAAATGATTATATGAATGCCTTGTAGCTCTGTCGCTTTCTTCAACAGACACCGGATTGCGCAGCATAACTCTTTTTGAATTTTTAAAAAAACCGCGATTGGTATAAAAATCCAAGAGAAATTGAGATGGTGAAATTACAACATCTGGGGATCCCATTAATTTTTTTATAACCCAAGTATAAATTTTTGTTGGAAATCCGGTGTAGCGAAAAGATTTTTCCATTGATTTTAAGATAATTCCGCTTGGTTCTACCAGTTGAACATCATGCACCGTGTGCAAGTGGCGCAAAGAAAGCCTGCGAATTGCTCTGGGAATCAAAAAACTCATGCCCATCAAATTATGAGTATGCACAACATCCGGCTTTTCTTCTTTCAAGATTTTTTTTACAAAATTAGAAGATGATATGTGAAATGTATCAACAATATGCCAAAGCAGGCGCATAAACCAATTATACTTGTGCGCTTTGGTATAAAAAAACAAATTCTTAGGCTTATAGCGATAAATCTTTAATTTACCTTCTTCAAATAGCCCAAATCCGTCCGGGGATGTGGTAATTACAATAACCTCATGCCCCAATTCAAGCATGCCTTTGACAGTGCGAAATACCAGATGTTCCGCCCCTCCTCTGGAGTATGGCGGATATAAATTATTTATAATGCAAATCTTCATAAAAGTGATAATTTATTAAAGTATAAACAAATATGGTCTATATTACAACAATTCCCCATATCCCATAACGGCATATGCAACGAATCCACAGACCTTTTAACCGAGGTTAAAAGAGACGAGGACCAGTGAAATATGCTGTTATGGGATACAACGAAATAAGTCCACACCCTCTCCACAGTATATCCTCAAATGATGCTTGAACTAAAGAGCAGTATAAGTTATGATACGGAAACAAAAGCCTTGTAAGCCTTTTAGGCCTTTTTTATGCCCCAAGATATAACCGTCCTAGAAAAAATACCACCACAAAACTTAGAAGCTGAGAAATCTCTTCTTGGGTCAATTTTGATTGACAAAGATGCAATGATAAAAATAGCAGACTCTATTGATTCCGATGACTTCTACAAAAATGCTCATAGAGATATTTTTGAATCAATGGTTGAGCTCTACAATAAAAACGAACCGATTGACCTGCTTACATTAAGCACCAAACTGGAAGAAAAAGGATTTTTAGAAAAAATTGGCGGAAGAGGATACTTGGCAGGATTATCTACGACTGTGCCAACTTCTTCGCATGTAAAAAATTACGCAGATATTGTAAGGCGCAAATCAACCCTTAGAAAACTTTTGGCAGCTTCAAGCAAAATTACAAGACTATCTTACAGAGAAGACGACGACGTAAACAAAGTCCTTGACGAAGCGCAACAGGAACTTTATGGCGTGACACAAAAACACCTAAAACAATCCTTTACAGACATCAAAACAGTATTAAATGATGCATTTGAACGTATTGATGAATTACACAAAGAAAAAGGGAAATTAAGAGGCGTGCCAACCGGATTTAATCAGCTTGATAACCTTTTGGCCGGACTACAAAAATCTGATCTGGTAATACTGGCGGCGCGTCCATCTGTTGGAAAAACATCTTTGGCGCTAGATATTGCCAGATACGCAGCCGTAAAACAAAAGATCCCGGTCGGAATATTTTCTTTGGAAATGAGCAAAGAACAATTGGTTGACCGGTTACTATGTTCTGAGGCAGGAGTAGACTTGTGGAAAATGCGCACCGGAAATTTATCCGATAGGCCTGACAGTGATGATTTTCCACGCATCGGAAGAGCTATGGGAATATTATCCGAGGCGCCAATATATATAGACGACACTCCCGGAAACAATGTAATGCAAATCAGAACAAAAGCCAGGCGCCTGCATGCGGAACATAATGTAGGGCTGATTATTATAGATTATATGCAGCTGATGGAATCTCACAAAGCCAGGGGCAGTGAAAATCGCGTGCAAGAAGTGGCCGAAATGAGCAGAAACTTAAAAGGAATCGCGCGTGAATTAAATGTACCGGTGTTAGCGCTGTCTCAGTTATCTCGAGCGGTAGAACAAACCAAACCCGCTATACCAAAACTATCGCACCTAAGAGATTCGGGAAGTATTGAGCAAGATGCCGATGTGGTTATGTTTATATATCGCAAATCCTCAGATAGAAATTACCGTCCGGAAGATATACCGCCTGACGAAAAAAATATTGGAGAAATCCATATTGCAAAACATCGTAATGGTCCAACCGGCATGGTAAAATTATTCTTTGACGAAACACAATCCAGTTACCGCAACTTGGAAACCAAATTCTCCGGATCGCCTCCGCCACCCAAACACCCAAACACCTGACCACTCGTTGAGATTCTTTAAAGACTTACTAGAAAAAATGATGTTAAACTAAAATAACCTTAAATAATTAATTAAAACTTTTCCACCACCACTGTGATTAAGTGTTTAGGTGGTTAGGTGTTTAAGTGAAAATTGTATGCTAAACAAACTAAAACAATTCAAGGATTTGCGCTCACAGGCAAAAGATATGCAAAATGCGTTGGGGCAAGAATCCGTAACTGTTAAATCGGCCGGAGATAAAATTGTAATGTCGCTAGATGGGAACTTAAAAATGACAGGACTGGCAATAGACGAGGAATTATTAACTCCTGATAAAAAAGAAAAACTTCAAGACAGTATTAAAGACGCGCACGCTGACGCCATGAAAAAAATGCAGCGCATAATGGCCACAAAAATGAAAGAAATGGGCGGACTGCCAAATATTCCCGGACTATCCTAGCAAAGTAAGCAGAATAGGCAGAATAAGCAGAGTAAGTATAAAATTAAATATGTATCCCTTGCCTATACAAAACTTAATAAGAGCTTTTGCCAGACTGCCATCTGTTGGACAACGCACGGCAGAACGCTATGTTTTTTATTTATTAAAATCCGGAAGAAAAAATGTCGCTGAACTTTATTCTGCCCTAAATAATCTAAGTAAAAATATACAAAGCTGTAAATTGTGCTGGGATTTCTCCGACCAATCTATATGTAACATATGCAGTGATAAAAAAAGAGATTCCAGCATAATTTGTATTGTAAGTGAACCGCAAAATGTTCAAATTATTGAAAAGATGAATAAATACAAAGGTGTGTACCACATATTGCGCGGCACCCTAAAAACAGATGATCCGGAAAATATCCATTCCCTAAAAATTAATGAATTATTAAAAAGAATAAAAAATCCGGAAATAAAAGAAATAATTCTTGCGCTTAATCCGGACTTAAACGGAGAAACAACCATGATGTTTTTGAAAAACAAAATAAAAGAAATAAACCCCGATATTACCATTACCCGCTTAGCGCGCGGACTGCCCACGGGAAGCGACCTGCAATATGCCGACGAAATCACGCTTGACGGCGCGCTAAAAAACAGAACTGAAGATAAATAAAAAAGCCCATCCAAAAATGAATGGGCTTTTTTATTTTTTACTTTTTCTTTTCTCCAGCTACTTTAATTTTTGTAAAATGCTGGCGATGGCCAATAACCCTTTTATAGCGAACCTTTCTTTTGAACTTCACTACGCGAATCTTTTTGCCACGACCGTGATCTTCAACATCGGCTGCGATGCTTACGCCCTCTAGATAAGGAGTGCCGATTTGAACATCGGTTCCATCATCTTTGGCAAGTAAAAGCACTTTATCAAATATATATTCTTTTCCCGGTTCTGCTTCTAATTTTTCAATTTTTAGTGTCTCACCGGATTTAATCAAGTATTGCTTACCGCCTGTTTGAATTACTGCAAACATAGTTTTAATTTTTAATTTTTAATTTTTAATTTTCAAACAAACGTTTAAAAATTAGAAATTAGAAATTTTGTCCTTAAAAACCAGTATGCACTACTTTATCACAATAATACAAACTTGTCAATACTGCCTCTCGACAATGGTCAGCTTATCCCCTATCTTTAAGTTATGGCTCATCGCCCAGCCGGCCGGCAGTTCCAAAAAAGTATTAGCCTCTGCTCTCGGGAAATATACCTTCAAATCATCCTCCTTAACTCCGGGTTCAATAGGTAAATTAGGCGCTATATCAACAATTTCACCATTATCAAACCAAACCACATCTATTGGAAACAGCATATCCCGCATTACAACTCCAAGCCTCCCCGGCTCTGAATATACAAACAACATGCCATCATACTCTCCCAAACTGTTCCGCCCACCCAGACCAATGTATTTTTGGTATTCATTATTAACGACCAAAATCTCTATCTTTTCACCAGCCAAATAAACCCCCTCTTTTCTTAAATGATACCTATTTAAAATATTAATTATCGCCATGCTCAAGATAACGAAAATAGATATAATTAAATAAATCTTATTACTTGCCGCGCGGCCGGGCTTTACATAATTTTTTATCTCTTTCATAGAAATACTAGCCGTTTTTAATTGATACAAGGCGCAAAATTCTATTATAAGCCATTGAACACAATAAGCCAAACGGCAGGCTTATTAAAATAGAAAATACAGAAGTTATGATAAAATAAATGTAATAATTAAAGTTGAATAAACCAAAAAATAAATAAGAAACATTTACCAAAAAAAAGTGAGTCAAAAAAATCCACAAACTAAAACGCCCATAAAAACAAATTGTTTTAAAGAAATCATTTTTTACAGATAAAATCTTTTCTTTGTAAATAAAAAATAAATTAAAAACCGCCACCCCATAAAATAATCTTACATTATAATAGTGCTGAGGAATTGCCACAAATATCAATGCGTACAAAAAAACTATAAACCACCAATATATTGAATCTTGCTCCCTAATTTTACTATATAAAAAATAATTTCTGGCATACATTCCATACACAAAAAAGAACAAAAACTTTCCAAAAAACATCACCCCATAAAAAGTCCATGTTTGAGGAGCTAAAAAAGATACGAGAGAAATTAAAAAAGACAAAATAAGAAACTTTCTACTATCTCTAAATCTATTTATAAAAGGAAATAATACATAAAATTGCAATAATAAAATTATAAAATAATAAGGCACTGAGGCGTTTCCGGAAATTAAGCTATAATAAAATTCCAAAACAGAACTGCCTTTAAACCCTGCTATAATAAAATTAAAAATTATATACGGAATAAATATCCTGATAATTTTGTCATAATAAAATTTTGAATAATTTATTTTACCGGAATTTTTTGCTGTCAAAAGTATGCCCGAACAAATAAAAAATACAGAAATGGCAAAACGATTAAAATTATTCACAATATTCAAAAAAATATCATTATTATTGGCATTAAAATAATAGAACATATACACAACGTGTATAACAATAACAGAAATCATCGCAATCCCTTTTAAGAAATCAAAATATTCAATGCGTCTTGAAGATGCTTTTTCTTTTGATAACAACGGCTGTGGAAAAAAAATTTTTCGCAATGGAGCAAGCGAAAAAACTATAATGGAAATTGTTATTAAACTAATTGCCTCTGACATATAAGCATTAAAACACAAGAACATAAAAACACAAAAACAAACATCATTAGATAAATAAAATCTTAAATTAAAAATTGTTTTAATGCTTTGATGTTTTTATGCTTTAATGATCACTTTCCCTTTTCTATGCGGATCACAGCCCCTTCTCCCAAAACAACAGTGTCTCTTCTTTCTAGTTTGTTTGCCAAGACTAATTTGGCTAATTGGTTTTCTACCTTTTCTTGAATTGCGCGCCGCATCGGCCTAGCGCCAAATTCGGGATCAAAACCAACAACGGCTAATGCCTCCAAGGCAGAATCTTCCACTCGCAATTCAACCCCGCGCTGTTCCAAATCTTTTGCCACGCGCTTAAGCATTAGGCCGGCAATCTTTTTTATTTCATCTCTGACCAGAGAACGGAACAAAACTATGCCATCAAACCTATTCAAAAATTCCGGACGATAATATTTTTTCAATTCACCGCGTATAAGTTCTTGGCGAATATCTTCTGTGGGTACGCCTTGCTCTATTCTGTCTTGCACGTATGAAGTACCTGCGTTTGAAGTAGAGATTATTATGGTATTTGTAAAATCAATTACATGACCAACACTATCGGTAAGCCGCCCATCATCAAAAACTTGCAAAAATAAATTTAACACAGCCGGATCGGCCTTTTCCATTTCATCCAACAACACAAGAGAAAACGGTTGTTGCCTAACAGCTTCCGTGAGCAGTCCAGTTCCCTTTTGACCGGGCTGACCAATCAAACGATAAATTCCCGACTTATCCTGAAACTCACTCATATCAATTCTTATCATTTTATTTTCTCCGCCAAAATATATATCAGCAATAGTTTTTGCTAATTCTGTTTTTCCCACGCCGGTTGGACCAAGAAAAAGAAAACTTGAAATTGGCTTTTTGGTTGAACGAATTTCAGCACGGGCTCTGCGCAATGCATTGGCAACAATATCAACCGCCTCATCCTGCCCAATTATGCGTTTGTGCATCTCTTCCTCTAATCTTACTAATTTGCTGGACTCATCTTCTGAAATTGCCGTCGCCGGCACCCCGGTTTTGCTGCTTACTATTTCTGCGACGTCTTGCGCGTATACCACTATGTTTTTATCTTTTTTATTTTTTACAGACGCAGCCGCCTCAATAGCAACTTCCAGCGCGCTGCCCGGCAAAGGTTGGTCGTGAAGAAGCTTGGCCGCCAATTTTACAGACGCGCTCAAAGCGTCATAGGAAAAAAATACATTCTGCTTGTACTCAACGTTTCCTATGCTTGATTCCAAAGCTTGTATGGCTTGATTTTCGTCCATCTCTTCTATGCTTACTTTTGTCAAAATACTTCCAATTTGGCTATTCATAATATGCCTGTTATACCCATCCAAAGTAGTAGTTGTAAACACAAGAACGTCGCCGCTCTTTAGATATTGCGCCAAAGTTTCCGACACATCCATACCGCCTTGCCCGGCTTCCGCGCTCAAACTCATCAAATCATGGATATTATCTATAAAGATAATTATATTTCCGGCATGTCTAACTTCGTCCATCATAGTGATCAAACGCTCTTGCGCGCCGCTAACAGTAGTGCCGGCAACCAAAGCAGAAGTAGAAATCTGGACTAAACGCTTATCTTTGAGGCGATTTGGCGATCTACCTTCTATCATTCTTTGTGTAATACCCTCAATAATTGTCATCTTGCCAACACCATGCGAACCAACCAAAACCACGCTCTGTCTTCCTCCGTCTATAATTCTAAAAATCTCTTCAATTTCTTTTTCTCTGGCAATACACGGAGAAAGATACCCAAATTTTGCAGCCAAAGTTAAATCCTGGCTAAATCTATTTAGGTACGGAGTAGCCACCGCTGTCATGGCTCTATCCATCCCATGCTTGCTCACTCTGGCCGCGGCGCGCCTAAATTTATTATACTGATCACGCATTTTTTCACGAACCCTGACCCACTCCACGACATTCGCCAACTTTTGCCCATCCACTTCCAAATCATACAATATTTCTTGAATTTTTTCTGACTGGCGAACTGTTGCCATGATAATTTCTGTAATATGGGTATATTCTTGTCTAGCTCTATACGCATTTTCATAAGAATGAAATATTATCTGCTCCACATCCGGAGATAATACCGGCTCCGCTTCAAATTTTTGCCCCAGGGCACCCTCTCTGGCTTCGCCATTCACCTTGTCTTTTGGAAATGCATGTCCTATTCTTGCCTGCACTTGGCTCGCCGAAATTCCAAGCCGCAAAAAAATACTTTTAACTTTGTCAGTTGACAACAGCGCGTAAAATATATGAAGCGGTGTAATCATCTTATTATTGTGTTTGTCGGCCACCTTAAAACTATTTTCAAAAACAGCCAATGCTTCTTGTGTAAATGTCTTGCTTATATCAAGCTTATTTTTATTGGGCATTTTTTTATAAATACTCCAATCAGCTTTTACACCGCCCGCATAATCTTGGCTATAATCTCTATTGGGATTATAATTTTCATCTTTTTCAACGCTCAAATACGTTTTTCTATTGCTTAGTATCAAGTAAAATAAATAAGTCAAAAACAAAAGACCCAGCCAAAACAAAACCAAGCCAGCGTTATTAAACCGGCTCGAGTTAACCAAAAAATCAATATCAAAAATCAAATCAATACTTCCGGTTGTAAAAATTTTAAAAACAGCCAGCCCCAAAAAACCAATTGTAAATACAAGGGCCCCCAGCACCTCAAAACGGAGCGCCCAATTTCTCACGCGTTTTAATGTGATATGATAACGAGTAAGCGGCAAGCTAAAAAATAACCATTTTCCTCGCGCCATCATTCCTATCCCCATTCCTTTGCATTCAGGACATTTTTTGCGATTTACAATATTGCCGTTTTTGCAAGTATTACAGAAAAAGATATTTAATTGTTCATTCTTCGCAAATAGCATACTAAATTGATATGATTAACATATACACAGCAAAAATCGGCCAAATTATCCAAAAAATAAATATTATAAATACAATCAACATCCAAAACAATAGTCCGATACTGCGGCCTATTAAATTTACTAAACGCATAAACACGCTCATTATCCTGCCTTGCCAATCGCTCTGCCCAAACATTGGAACAAAAATATTTTTGAGCCACAAGCCGGGCGCCATATAATCATTCCCCGCCCGCAAAAGATTTGCGCAGTACATTGAAATATATTTTATTCCGCCGGTGTACCACCAAACCGGAAAATAAATAACGCGCAACAAAACATCAAGTAAAATTCTTTGTAATATCAAAACCCACATAAAATTCAAATTAGTTACCTGTATTTTACCATATATACAAAAAAATAACTATAAATTTTATAAAAAAAGACCTCCACACATCGCCTCCCGATTCTATCGAGTTTTGATGTGCGGAGGATTGTGACTAAACCAAGTTTATTTTAATAGCTCGAGGCAATGAGTCTCTACTCGCAGGAAACGAGACGATCGTACTTGCCCCAACCATCACAAAGCCTGCGAAAGCACAGCACCCAGCGGTCAACGTTCCAAAAGAAACACGAGACGCAAAGATAACCATCCGCATCCTGTAGAAGCGTTCCTGTGAGGACAATGTACCTCCAACCTCCTTGTAACTCCGCGAGGATGGTTTTGAGTCCAGTCCCGTGCTCACCGAGCAGGGTCGGGACGTCGCTTAGACCGAAATTGGCCTTAAGCTCGACCGCCCGCTCTACCATTATATTGCCGTCGATTTCGTCTCCATCACCCTCCCGCATAAAGCTGATAAACTTCAGCTTAGACGGGTCAAATTGAGCAGGCTCAACATCTTCGGCCACATCCACGATCCAATCAGGTATTAGGTGTGGAACGTATTTTTTACACGGAAACATATCTTGAACCGCTGTTGCTTCATTGAGGTACTCATCGCTCTCTTCGAGAGATGCATAGGGGTTAACCCTAACCACAAAAAATAATTGACTTTCTTGTTTTTTACTATCCATTCTTGCTTGTTTCCTTCCACCTGTATGCGTCCAGCTTGGCATAGAAAGCAGACCATTCTGCTATGCTACACACTTATCACTGATTGATTCAAACATCAGACAAACCTGTCTGTCACAAATATATAAACACAAAAGCCCAAAAATGTCAATCTTTGGATACCAAAAAACACTCCCAAAGAGCGCTTTATCAAAATATTTAACGAAGAGCAACTGTATTGCCTATAATCGTTGCATATTCTATATTTTCGGCCGCAACCAAGTCCATATCTTTCATTCTATCTTGTATACTCTGCATTGAACTGTATTTTGCTATTTTAAAGTCTAATTTTTGATTCTCTCTCTCAAGTTCTGTAATCTGCTTTTGCAAATCAGTCATATCATAACCTTTTGTTGAAATAGAGCTAATATTTACCACATACAAAATACCAAACGCAAAAACAAACACAGCCAACACCATTCTAAATGTATTATTCAAAAACAACCGCTTCATTGCCAATCTTTTTTCTCTCAAGGTTTTATTTTTGTTTGTATATCTAGTGGTCATAATTGTAACACGGATACGCGGATTACACGCTGATTACGCGAATAACGCTGATATATAATTATTATTATTGTGACATAATCCGCATAATCCGCGACATCCGCGTTAATTAGCGTATCTGTGTCACACTGTCACACTTTCTCAATTATCCTTAATTTTGCTGATCTTGCTCTTGGATTGCGTTCATATTCTTCCGGCGAGCAAGTAATTGGTTTTTTGTTAATTATTTTTATTGATTTGCCTGCCTGGCTCTTGAAATAATGCTTCACTATTCTATCTTCCAAAGAATGAAACGTGATTACACTCAATCTTCCTCCCAGTTCCAAAACATCAACCGCGTCGGGCAAAACATTTTTCAAAACACCCAATTCATCGTTCACCGCTATTCTCAACGCCTGAAACACTCTTGTTGCCGGATGAATTTTCCCCTGTTTATTTACTTTCTCAACTATATTAACCAGATCTGTTGTTGTTTTGATTTCTCTATCTTTTCTGGTGTCAACTATTAACTTGGCTATTTTCCGGCTATTCTTTTCTTCTCCATACTCTCTAAATATTTTTTCCAATTCTTTTTCGGACAAATTATTTAACAATTCTTTTGCAGTCGGACTATCCGAATTTGGATTATATCTCATATCAAGAACTTCTTCCTTTTGAAAAGAAAAACCCCTCCCTCGTTCTTGAAACTGCGGACTAGACCACCCCAAATCCACCAAAATTCCTCTTACTTTTTCAAAATTATTTTCCTGAACAATCTTTTTCAGATTTACAAAATTATCTCTTGCAAAGACAACTCTTTCTCCAAATTTATACAAATACTTTTTTGCGCGCAAAAGAGATTCCTGATCAGCATCTATTCCCAAAAGTTTTCCTCTTGGACCTATCGCTTCTAGAATCTTTTCGCAATGTCCGCCATCGCCAACAGTACAATCCACAACATTATACCCAGATTTAAGACGCAACGATTCAATCACTTCGTTTAAAAGCACAGGTACGTGTTTCATACTAGTCTAGAGTTAAAAAGTTATATAATAGACAGGACCAAGCGATAATCTACAACTAATTAAACCCCAAGCTCTGCCATCTGTTCAGCAATTTCATTGCTTTCTCCCTCAGTTTTCTTTTTATATTCATCCCACTTTTTCTGGTCCCATAGTTCAAGTCGGTTGTATAGACCGGCGACAACTATGTTTTTACTGAGACCAGCAAAAGTGCGTAAATACTCCGGAAGGATTATTCGGCCTTGTTTGTCCAATGAAACATCCATCGCGCCCGCCAGCATTAAGCGAGCAAAGGCGCGCGTATTGGCTTGCGCAAATGGTAAGTTCGCCAATTTTTCCGCCAATTTACTCCACTCATCATGGGTATAGAGAAACAAGCAGTTGTCCAGTCCCCTAGTCACAACCGCTCCTTTTACTAGATCCGGACGAAACTTTTTCGGCACAGCCATGCGTCCTTTATCATCTAAATTATGACTATATTCACCGATAAACATGTGATAACAAATTTAGTGCTAAAAATATATGGAAAATGGATAAACACCACTATTCCCCACTTGCTTCCATTATACACCACTTTTAAATACTTTTAAACCATTTCAACCCAAGTTATCCACACCCACCCCTTAAAAGCCAAAAAAAAAATAAAACCCCGACGCCAAAAACGCCGGGGTGCCACTGTTACGGACTACTGCCGTAGCAGAAGCTGGTGAGACTTCTCAAGTCCGTCACAGCTACCTCCTTTAGGTATGGATACATACCCTATCACATAACTACACTATTGTCAAGAGGTCTTTGTGGACAAAAACACACCTATCCCTTGACGGCACAACCGATAAGTGATATTATACTAAGGTAAGCTAATAACCAGTATAATATGGCAAAACAAGACAAATACAGTATCAAAGATCTAAAAAAGGATTTTCCAAATGACAATAAGTGTTTGGATTATCTATTTGACACTCTACACAGCCGAGAGTGTTCTTGTGGCGGAACATACAAAAGATTAAAAAATCGCAAAAAGTTTCATTGTACCAAATGCAGTTTTCAAATTGCCCCAATGTCTGGAACTATTTTTGAGAAGTCCAGCACTCCTCTAACACTCTGGTTTCACGCTATATGGATATTTAGCAACGCTAAGAGCGGAATATCCGCCAAAGAGTTGGAAAGACAGCTTGGGGTTACTTATAAGTGTGCTTGGCGTATTTTAAAGCTAATTAGAGATAGTATCTCACAGGGTAATTTTAAATTGCGTGGTAATGTAGAAATGGACGAGGCTTACTTTGGTGGTCGTGGCGAGGGTGGAAAGTATAATAAAAATTACTCTGATGTTATGAAAGCCAAAACCAAAGTAATAGGCGCAGTTGAGCGTGGTGGCGAAATGAGAGTAAAAAAAGTAGCTGATATGTCAGCTAGTACAATAGGACAGTTTTTAGAGGATAATATCCAAATAGAGAATACAAGACTTTTAACAGACGACAGCAACAGATATGACAAAGTGGCACAGGAATATAATCGCCAAAGTGTAAACCACAGCAAAAAGCAGTTTGTCGTAGGCGATATTCATATCAACCACATAGAGAGCTTTTGGGCTCATGTTAAACGCTCAATCAAAGGTACTCACAAAACAATATCTAAGAAGCATTATCAGTCTTATCTTGACGCTTTTGTTTTCCACTACAACCACCGCAACGACAGACAGAGGTTTGCTTCGCTGGTTTCGGCGATTGTGCGGTAATTACTTTTTTGAGTGTGGACAAAAAGGTTGATTTGTGTATTTGCTTATTTTTCATAAATTGATTATACTATCAATGATATTTAATATCAAGCATTATGGCAATAAAAATAGAAATACCTGAAGAAGGTAAAAGAAAAATAGACCTCGATAATGGGCACGTAAAGGCACTAGAAAAAATAGTTGAAGATTATGGTTTAAAAGGTGAAAATGAAGCACTTAGTTTTATTCTTTCTATAATTTCAGAAGCAGAAGGTAGAGCCATTGATAATGGGAAAGGAAGTTTTTTGCCATCTGAAAAATTAAAAAAACAACCTGAATAATATATGCCTCCAAAAAATACCCAAAATAACGGTGATGATTTACAAGCGGAGAGCAATTTAAAAAGAATTGATGATTTAGAGGAATTTCGTAAAGAGTTTGAGGGTAAAAAATTTGATGAAAAAATATGTAATTCAGTCAAAGATTCTGTGCCAGTTCAAACGGAAATTAAAAAGTTGGTATGGGGTGTAATAAAAGATAAAATGGTTTGGATAGTAGGGGTGATAGTATTATTTTTAGCAAAAGACGTTATAGCATCATTTTTGGTTAAAATTGCAGATAAGATTATAGAATAAATTTGACACAATTTTCTGAAAATTATATAATATAGGTACAAAAGTTTTTTACAATTATTTCTCTGTTTTACTAGCCAGAGTGAGCGTCATAAAATTGCACAAAAAACCATCGTGAGTGCTACCTTGCCGAACCCAACGGTTCGTCGGGTGCTAGTAACACTGCCGACAGCCTTAAAAAAGTTGAATGCAGGGTAGACGCTCAGGGTGGTTTTTTATTAAAACCCTTACTTTCATATTCATATTTTATGGATATGAAAAAGGGGCAATAACTCAAGCTAAAGTCCTCTTGTTAAAATGTAAACATTTATATTTTTCAAAGGCTAACTTAGCTAAAAACTTATGGCTTGCAAAAGCAATAAGAAATGCCGTACTTCTAGACGTCCAAAGACTGAGAGAGTACGTAGCTATAAACGACGACCCAAGTGTTAGTCGTTTTACCACCGAGGGAACTGGTGCGCAACCCCATTATAATTAAGCGCAACGCAAAGACCTCCGTATAAACGGAGGCCCACACACTGCAGGGGGTCTCTTTATAGAGACTCCTAACGGTGTTTTGAAAAATAAAATATTCTTCATCATCTAATCGTGTCACCTTAGTTTAATTGGATAGAACGCGCCCCCGCTAAGGTTGAAGTAGTGGTTCGAATCCGCTAGGTGGCACTATTAGATGATGAAAAGTACTTTAGGCATACAATTTAAGCATATATCGTATTTTTTGTCAAGTTTTATATAGAGATAAAAAATGGTCAATTAAAAAAAGACCTAAAACAAACTAATACCAATTTTTAGCTCCCCTCATAAAAAATATATGAAGAATTAACTTACTGCTAGTATAGCAGTTTTTTTATTTTTTGACGAACATAGGATGTGCATAACTTTTTACTATGCAAATTGCCTACGCCCCTATAGGCAATTTTACACTAGGGAAAAGAAATTGTCAAGCAATACCTGCATTGTGCCTCTAGGGGATAGGTGTGGACAAAAAGGGGTATATACCCTGACGGCATACCGAACAAATCCGCAAAATAAAAAAAGCCTCCCGTTGAACATTGGGAAGCTCCTATCCCCCTTTTTATTTTTTATCTTTTTCTCTAAACATGGGAATAACATCCGCCATTTTATTTTTGCGTCTTGAAGATTTTTTGTACAAAAAATATACCAAGAAAACAACTAACACAACTGTAAAAACAAAAACTTCAGCGGCCGTTAGAACAAAAAGCGTACAAACTGCCAAACTTACAGGGAGACCAATAAAGAATCCCTTTAACCACCTAAATATTGGCGGATAATTATATTTGGTAATCATAATTGCAAAGAACACGCCAAATCCTGATCCAAGGATAATACCAAGCAAAGACTTCAAACCATGACTATCATGATCTTTGTAATCCCAGAAAAAAATATAAACAAGTACAAAACCAAAGTATAATCCAAAGATTATTCCACCCGGAAAATAATCTTTTTTTGTTTTCATTTTGCTTTCCTCTGCTCTCTATTTCTTAAGAGGTTGGTTTTGCCTGCAATTCTTGCGCTTGGAAAAAGAGAAAGCTCCTTTTGTCTTTTTCTTTTTTTATACACCACGCATCCAATTTTATAAACATTGTATCCAATGATATATATAATGTATCCAATTAGCACCAAAACATACACCCCAACATACACTCCAAAAAATATAACCATAACCAACAATAAGTATAAAGCAAACGACATAATTCCACCCTTTCGTTGTTTTTGTTGGCAAAAAAGCCAGTCTATTTAAGCATAATTTTTACAAAAAGTCAATAAAATAAATTATAAATTCCCCGACTGAGTCGGGGGAATGACAAATATTTGCACCTGCCCATATTGCCACGCAAAACATTGTAGACCGGTGTTTGGGTGTTTAGGTGTTCAGGTGTTTAAGTGATCTCAACTGTCTCGCCAAACTCCGGCACAAAAGTTTTTATTCCCAAATCTTTTTGCAGACGATGTCCCAATGCAGTGGCGGCATGAGATTCCCCATGAATACAATAAACTTTTTCCGGGATTTTTTCAGCTCCTCTGATCCAGCTCAACAATTTATTTTGATCACCGTGGGCAGACAGACCGCCAATTGCTTTGATTACGCACTTTACTTCTATATCTTTTCCAAAAATTTTAACTTTTTCGGCGCCCTCATATAATTTTCTGCCAAGCGTACCGCTTGCCTGATAGCCAACAATAATCAAAGTTGATTTTGGATCAGACAGATAACGAAATGCATGGTGCAAAATACGCCCGCCATTCATCATTCCGGATCCGGCAATTATCATTTTTGGCATAGGTACATCGTTAATACGTTTTGACTGTTGTGGAGTGCTGGTTATTTCAAGTTCCGGAAATTTTAAAAAGTCATCCCCTGCCTCGGTCAATATACGCGCTTGCCTATCATAATATTGCGGATATTTTTTGTAAACCGGCAAAGCCTTTATGGCAAGCGGACTATCCAAAAAAATTGGTATGTGGGGCAATGTTTTATCATGCTCGCTCATTTTGTTCAAATCATAAAGAAATTCTTGCGTACGCTCAAGAGAAAAAGCGGGGATCATAATTGCTCCGCCCCTTGCGCACCCTTCTTTAATTAATTTTAAAATAAGATCAACACTCTCTTTTCTACTCTCGTGAGTACGATCTCCGTAGGTTGACTCGCACAATAATATATCAACTTCTCCAAGCTGATCAGTTTCCTTTAAAATTGGAACTCCACTATTGCCAATATCCCCCGAAAAAGCAATATTTTTCCCCTCCGCGCTTACCTCAATAAAAGAGGCCCCAAAAATATGTCCGGCATCCTTCCAAACCGCTGTTATGTCTTCTGTGACAGCAACAGAGTCATGGTAATCCACTCCTCTACAAAGCGCATGCGCTCTTTCAATGTCTTCTTCATTATATAAAATTGGCGATTGAAATTTTTTATGATTATATTCCATTATCTTATAAGCATCCTCCCAAATAAGCATGGCCAGCTCACAAGTTGCCTTAGTCATATATATTGGTCCGCTAAATCCGTCTTTAACCAACTTTGGAATACGCCCCACATGATCAAGGTGACCATGTGTCACAAGCAGAGCATCTATTTTTTTAGGATTAAAAATAAAGCCGTTATGATTTTTCGCTTCATTAAAATTAGAACCTTGAAACATGCCGCAATCTACCAGTATTTTTCTTTTCTCCGTTTCCAAAAGAAAACAAGAACCTGTTACTTCGTGCGCCGCTCCATAAAATGATAATTTCATATAATATATTATTTTAAAAGTAAATATATGTTATCATTTATGATACAATCAAACAAATGTTTAGATGTTTAAATGTTTGTATGTTTAGATATTAGTGTGGTATAATCCACACAGCTATGTACAAGCGTATGAACAATGTAGAGATCAAAGACTCGCCATTTCGAGGATCAAAGAAAAAAAAATCCTGTCTTGCAAGAACTTGTCTTAGCGGTTTTGGATGCATATTCATCTTTGCGCTTGCTTTTTTATTAATCTTAAGATTTGCATCCAATCCTAAGATAAAAGAACTAAAAACTATCCCAAAATATGTTTCAGAGTCCATTGTTATCTATGATCCTGAAAATATTCACAAAATCGAACTAATGCCCGGAGAAAACCGCGCCAAACTAATCGAAGGAATGGCTTTGCTCCCAAAGGTGATTATTGCGCCGATAATAGTTGAATTGAAAAAAATACAAAACAAAGAAAATGCCCCGGAAGAAAAATCAGACAAAACAAAAAGTTACTTTGATTGGGATGAACTAAAAAAAACAATAAACGAACCCGTCGCGGATCATAGAAATATTTTTCATATTGAATGGACAGACCTATCCGCGCAACCCTCATTTGTTTTCAATTATTATAAAACAGAATTAAGAAAAAAAGATTTTGAAATTAATATAACAAGCGAAAAAGAAAGCGTAAGCCAATTAACTTTTAGCAAAGGCGACATCAGCGGAGCGCTGTATATACAAGATGATCTGATAGATTACGGAACTGATTATGTAATGCTAAAAATCAAAATTCCCGAAAAAAAAATGTGACACAGATACGCTAATTAACGCGAATGTCGCGGATTATGCGGATTATATTAAAAAATTTTTTCATATCCGTATTACAATTTAATTTTAATATTCCTATGTCCATTAAGACTTTATCACAAAACAACCTAACTTGGGTAAATATAGACAAGATAGACGAAGAGTCTCTCAACTATTTGAAAAAAAATTATAATTTTCACCATCTTGACTACGAAGATCTTCTTTCAGAACAACAAATGCCCAAAATAGACTCGTACAAGGACTACTTATTTATAATCCTTAAATTCCCTCATTGGCAATCAAACGACCAAACTGTAACCGATCATGAAATTGATATATTTATAGGCAAAGACTACCTTGTCACCATACAACACTCCAAGTCAAAAGAAATGAAAAATTTCTTTTACAGGTGCATGAACAATCGCAAAGTCAAAGCAGATTGGATGAGTAATTCCGGTTTTTTGTTATTTAGATTAATTGAATCATTATTCCAAAATACTCGACCGATGTTAAATAATTTGGGCAATCAAATTTCATCAATTGAACAAAGGATATACAATGGCGAACAAGACACCTCCGCAATCAAAGAATTGGCGCTCCAGCGAAGAAGTGTACTTCATTTTAGAAGAATTCTTGATCCACAAAGATACTTAGTCGCCAATTTATCAAATACAAAAAAAGTATTTCTGGATGAAAATTTAAGCCTATATTTTGATGATATAAACGATTATTTAAACAAAATATGGGCCGTAATTGAAACATGCAAAGAAACAATAGACGGTCTGCATATTACTGTTGAATCTCTTATCACACAGAGAACAAACAAGGTAATTGGCGCTCTTACAGTAATTTCCGTAGCTCTATTGCCTTTGACACTGCTATCGGGAATCTACGGTATGAATATAATCGGCCTGCCTTTTGCGCAAAACCCTGCTTGGGTATGGCTAATGTTTGTGGGATTAGCCGGTTTTATTTTTATAGTAATTTTTATAATGAAAAAGAAGAAGCTTCTATAGAGCCTTGTAAGCCTAGTAAGCCCCGACGTAAAGTCGGGATCCCGATTCACACATCGGGACATCGCAAGCCTTGTAGGCCTTTAATATGATCAAACAAATACTATCCAACAAATCCAAAACCATAACCGGCGCCGCCATCATACTTGGTGCGGCGTCTTTTGTTAGCCGCCTTATCGGCATAGGGCGCGATCGTGTTTTTGCGCATTTATTTGGCGCCGGAGAGATTTTGGATACCTACTATGCCGCCTTCCGCATTCCGGACTTAATGTATAATTTGGTAATTGTCGGGGCATTATCTGCCGGATTTATCCCAATTTTTACAAAATTATTAACTAAGGACAAGGATGAAGCGTGGAAAGTAACAAGCGGAATAATAAATATATTAGGAATATCTTTAGTAATCTTATCAACAATTCTTTTTCTTTTTACCCCCCAACTGCTGTCTCTGCTGGTCCCAGGATTTACAGTTGAGCAATTAACAATTACAAGCCAATTAACCCGCATAATGTTTTTGAGCCCTCTTATTCTTGGGCTTAGCAGTATTGTAAGTGGCGTCTTGCAATCTTTTAAATCATTCTTTATCTATGCGCTTACTCCAATTGTATACAATATTGGGATAATTATAGGCGCGATATTTTTGGTCCCAATATTTGGATTAAACGGCTTAGCATTTGGGGTTGTGCTTGGGGCAGTTTTTCATCTTGGCATACAATTACCGGCCTTTTTAAAGCATGGATTTAAATATAAGCGTGAATTTCAGTGGAAAAATAAACACGTCAGGCAAATCGGCAAATTAATGATTCCACGAACGCTTGGCTTGGCAACAACACAAATAAATCTGCTGGTGATAACAATCCTAGCCTCAACTATTGGCGCCGGAAGTATTGCTGTTTTTAATTTTGCAAACAATATACAACACTTCCCGATTGGGATTATAGGAATATCTTTTGCCATTGCCGCCTTCCCCACTCTTTCACAATTTTTTGCCGAAGATAAAAAAACCCAAGTAATTGAACATCTCACGCAAGCAATTAGACAAATAATCTTTTTTATTATCCCTATGTCCGTTATTTTTCTGCTTCTCCGAGCGCAAATTGTCCGTGTTATACTTGGAAGCGGTCAATTTACATGGACAGACACGATACTCACATCAAATACCTTGGCTTTTTTTACACTTTCACTTTTGGCTCAAGCATTAATACCATTATTAATAAGAGTATTTTTTGCAATGAACGATACTTGGACGCCATTTCTTATTGGGCTTATTAGCGCGCTAATAAATATAATCTTAGGCGTATATCTAAAAAACATCCTTGGCGTTAGCGGTCTCGCGCTGGCGTTTTCACTATCAATGACAGTGCAATTAATACTGCTATGGATTGTACTAAGAGGAAAATTAGGAACATTAAAAGAAGGACAAATGCTGCAATCAATAAACAAAATCGCCGCTGCCGCTCTTTTTATGGCAACATTTATACAATTAATCAAAATCCCATTGGCAAGTGTTGTAAATATGACAAAGCTTTGGGGCATTTTTACACAAGGATTAATTGCCGGCATTCTTGGATTACTTATATATGGAGTTATTTGTCGAATGATGAACTTGGAAGAAATGATGCAATTTCAATCCAGTTTGCAAAAACGGTTTCTTAAACTCAAAAATATCCAGCGCGGTGAGATTACGGAGGCGGATGAGATTTAGAATTATGTAATTAATCTCTTAAGATACTTTTTTTAGAAAAAAGTATCCAAAAAATCCCGAGCGCTGGACTTGTGAAGCAAAAAACTACCTATTTCTTCTCTCATAAACTGAACTCACCCTCTACGGGGCTCAAACATGCAGTTTATGTCCTGCCTACAGGCAGGAACATGAAGAAATAACTAATTTTCTGTCAACACAAGCCAAATGCTCGGAGGTTAGATTGATTGATATTGATAAAAAATAAAGCCCGGCATATTGCGCTGGGCTTTTGACTCCTTATAATTTAAATTAAAAATCCTCGTACTAAAAATACTCCAACCCAAATAAAGAACAGAGGCTACACGACCCAACGCAAACCATTGGCCCAATTAGCTCCTTCATTATCAGGCAAATCACCAAAAAATAATACTAATAGGGAAAGGCAAAACAAGGCAACTCCAACAATTTTAAAAACAAACCAAGTCAAAGTGATGCTAATGGCTGCTGCCAAAAATAATTCCATGATTGATCTCCTTTGTTTGTCTGAAGCAGATATTACTATATTTTTTACTTTTTGTCAATGAAAAAGCCCGACGTGTTGCGCTGGGCTTTTGACTCCTTATTCCTCGCTCTATAAAAAACGTCTGATATGAAATCGTTCAATCAACCCAAAAACAAATCCTAAACAAATCATTATTAAAATATTCAGTCTACCTTTTATATCAAATTCCCCAAGAACAAAAACGCCAACAAACAGAAAAAGAACAAGAAAAAAAGCACTTAGCATACAATACCATAATGGCAGTCCTCTACGCATGTCTGGTTCCTTATTTTTTTTCATTTACACGTACCCAGTCCAAAAATACCGAAATATTAGATACAAAATCCATAACAACCACTACAGAAAAAAATATAGCTGCCAACACTGTCGACAGGCCAAAACACACAAACAGTCCGGGCAAAAGACCAATGTATCCTAGCGACAAAATAAAAGTCACCCCGGCAACGATTGCAAATAGGATACCAACAATAAAGCTTCTCCAACCAATTTCTTCATCACTTCTTTGGTCTACAGACTCAACCACTAAAAAGAACACAGCAAACATTGAAACCCAGGCCGGTATAGCCAAAACATCCCACCAGCGCGATAATGTGTGCCAAGGGAGATGTTTGCCAATATATCCTGCCGACGAAAGATTTATCGAAGGCACTGAACCAAAAAATGACCAAACACCCCAAAACAAAACAACCGCCAAAACGAGTAAAGATGTAATGCGCTTCCAAATGAGATAATCCCTTCTGCTACTACCTGTCCAATCACTCATATTTTCTCCTTTGTTTGTCTGAAGCAGATATTACTATATTTTTTACTCTTTGTCAATGAAAAGTAAAAGCCGCATCCGAAGATGGGCTTTTAACTCCTTTATTATTATTTTTATCCTCCCAAACCCAATATCTTGTTTAGCAGTCTTTGTTTGGTTTCCTTCCTTGGCGCTGTTTTCATTTTTTCTTCAGCTCTTTCGCGCAAAGATTCAACGCCTCTGGCAATACAAAAGAAATCTTGATAAGTGGCATCTTGTTCCAATTGCATCTGCCAAGCTTCCTCGCAAAGAGACTCCACATAAACCATAACACAGAGCAAGTCATGATTAGTTGGATTTTGACTCAAAAGCTTTTTGGCCGCTCTTTCGCGAAGATACTTAATATTTTGAATAATACCGCGCAACTCATTATTATCGGGCTCTAATTCCAAAAGTTTTTGCCAAGCTACTTCACGAAAAAATCTAACTTTGTGGATAATCCTAAGCAAATCGCTTTTAGTTGGTCTTTGCTCCAAAAAATCTGACCATAATTTATGGCGTGTACCCAAGGGCATAATCCGATATGGGTGACTCATTATACTCTCCTTTGTCTACTTGTGCAAGTATTATACGATCTTTTCCTCTCTTGTCAATAGAGGTCTTTAGTGATAATATTGTGACACAGATACGCGGATTAATGCGGATGTCGCAGATTATGCTGATTATATCATAATAATATTATATTAGCGTTATCCGCGTAATTAGCGTTAATCCGAGTATCTGTGTTACAACCTGGCCACTATGACATTGAATATACGCAACTTTTGTATTATTGCACATATAGATCATGGGAAGAGTACTCTCGCCGATCGTTTTTTGGAATTAACAGGAACAATTGAAAAAAGAAAAATGAAAAACCAACTACTGGACCAAATGGAATTGGAGCAAGAAAGAGGCATTACCATTAAACTCCAACCGGTGCGAATGAATTATAAAATGCAGAATGCAGAATTAAGAATACAGAATGAAAATAAAACAAAACAAATTCTGAATTCTGAATTCTACATTCTTAATTTAATTGACACTCCGGGCCATGTAGACTTTACCTACGAAGTTTCTCGTTCTTTGGCCGCCGTAGAAGGCGCTATATTACTAGTTGACTCAACTCAAGGCGTGCAAGCCCAAACAATCGGAAACCTATACTTGGCAATTGAACAAAATCTGACAATTATTCCTGTTTTAAACAAAATTGATCTCCCAAACGCAGACCCGGAAAAAGTAAGCCAAGAAATAATAAAATTACTTGGCTGCAAACGAGAAGATATACTAACTTGTTCCGGAAAAACGGGCGAAGGTGTTGAAAAATTATTGAGAGAAATAATAAAAAAAGTGCCTCCTCCGCCCGCAAACCAAAACAAAACTCCGCGCGCTCTTGTGTTTGATTCTTTTTATGATGATTACAGAGGTATTGTGGCATCTGTAAGGGTGGTGGACGGCGAATTAAACAAAAAAGATAAAATAACATTAATGAGAACCAAAGCAGAAGCGGATGTTTTGGAAATTGGACATTTTTCTCCAAAACTAATAGCTGACGAAAAATTAGCCAATGGCCAAATCGGATATATTGTTACCGGACTCAAACAATTAAACGACGTACGGGTTGGAGACACTATTACTCTTTCCAAAAATCCGGCCGAAAAGCCATTGGAAGGCTACAAAGAAATAAAACCAATGGTATTTGCAGGTATTTTCCCCCAAGAGGGCGATGATTATAATTCACTGCGCGATGCCATGGATCGCTTAAAACTAAGCGACTCCGCTTTGACATACGAGCCGGAACACTCTCAAGCGCTTGGTTTTGGATTCCGTTGCGGATTTTTGGGAATGCTTCATCTAGATATTTTTCAAGAAAGATTAAAAAGAGAATTCGGATTAAATATAGTGGCGACAGTACCAAGTGTTGCCTACAGTGTAACTCAGAGCAATAATGAAATTATTATAATAAAAAGTCCCCAGAAACTCCCGGAACCGCAAAAAATAGCCAACATTGAGGAACCGTGGATGACGGTGGACATAGTTACTCCCCAAGAATTTATTGGCAACGTAATGGGATTGGTATCGGAAAGAAAAGGCCGATATTTAAATACAGAATACCTAAGTAGTGGCTCCGAACAAAGAGCCATGCTTCACTACGAAATGCCTCTAGCTTCGCTTATTACTGATTTTTATGATAAACTAAAGACCGTTAGCAGCGGTTACGCTTCTCTCAATTATGAATTAAAATCTTACGAAAAAACCGATGTTGTTAAGTTAGATATTCTAGTCGCGGAAGAGGCAGTGGAAGCGCTAGCCACATTGGTTTGGCGCAGCGAGGCGTTCCGTATTGGAAAACAAATTGTCTCAGCCCTAAAAGACACATTGCCTCGCCAACAGTTTGTGCTAAAAATTCAAGCCTCTGTTGGTGGAAAAATAATTGCGGGAGAAAAACTATCCGCTCTGCGCAAAGATGTGACCGCCGGACTATATGGCGGAGACGTAACCCGCAAAAGAAAAGTTTTGGAAAAACAAAAAAAAGGCAAGAAAAGAATGCTCGCGCACAGCAAAGGAAAAGTTGATATCCCCACGGAAGCTTATTTGGCCGTCCTCAAAAGATAATAGTGACACAGATACGCAGATTAACGCGGATGTCGCGGATAACGCAGATAAAAACATAACACAGCCAACTGTACGAATTACTATTTACAAATTACGAGTTACAACCAATTTATATGTCTAGACACAAAAGATTCAAAAAACTTTGGACAGTGATAAGCATCATAGCTGTTTTGGCAATGGTATTTTTTACCATACTGCCTGCGTTTTACTAAAATGTGACACAGATACGCAGATTAACGCGAATGTCGCGGATTATGCGGATTTATGTCATGAAAAATTTATATCTGCGTTATTAGCGTAATCAGCGTTAATCCGCGTATCCGTGTTACAATTTTTTATGAAGGGATTTAAAAAACACAAAGACCTTGAACCGCACCACAGATACCAGCTTGAAGTTATTTTTTTGTTTTTTGCCAGTCTTTTGTTATTGCTCCCCTATTATTTGATAATGGAAGAAATGCTTGTTGATATGCATATATGGCAATGGTATTTTTTTTGGCCATGGTTAATATTCTACACTATTTATTCTCTCAAAATAAGAAAAGATATAAAAGAATCCGAGAGAATAAACCCGCTCAAAAGGCCTATAATACATTGGGCTTTGCTTGGAATAGTGATAGTATTACTGCACTTGCAGCCCAGTACTTTGAACCGCCTGCAATCAGTTGACTTGATGTTTGTAATTTTTAGCATTTTCTTAGCAGATTCTTATTGGGATTTTAAAAAGATACAATTGTTTAAATAAATTAATCTATGACCCTAAACGCCCAAGAGATCCAAAAACGTCGAGATTATCTCTTATCACTCGGTTTATCGCAAAAAATAATAGAAAATATAGAAAAAAATAGACCTGCCTTGTACCCAATAGAATCCATAAAAAATACTATCCAAGGCCTAAAAGAAAGAGGCTTTACTAATCCGGAAAAAATGATAACGAGTTTACCAACTATATTTAATTATAGTTTTGAAAATATAGATGGGAAAATTCAAGGTCTAAAAGAAAGAGGCTTTACTAATCTGGAAAAGATGATAACGAGTTCACCGGCTGTGCTTAGTTTGAGTTTTGAAAATATAGATGGAAAAATTCAAGGCCTAAAAGAAAGAGGCTTTACTAATCCGGAAAAGATGATAACGAGTTTACCAACTATATTTAATTATAGTTTTGAAAATATAGATGGGAAAATTCAAGGTCTAAAAGAAAGAGGCTTTACTAATCCGGAAAAGATGATAACGAGTTTTCCGGCTATGCTTGGTTTGAGTTTTGATAATATGGATGGAAAAATTCAAGGTCTAAAAGAAAGAGGGTTTAATAATCCGGAAAAGATGATAACGAGTTTTCCGGCTGTGCTTGGTTATAGTTTTGAAAATATAGATGGAAAAATAAAAATGCTGGAAAAATTAAATAATTTGTATAAATTAGATTTGATTCCCACCGAAGTAATAGAAAAAAATAAGTCCATTCTCAGTTCCAAAATTGACAAATTATGGGTTTTGGCCAGAATTATAAAAGAAAATGTTGGAACTGCCGGTGAAATTGATAATAAATTAATAAGTAAACTTCTTTTCGCGAATTTAGAAAGCATTGTATTAGCCTCGCGAACAAAAGAAAATCAAACAATTAACGAACTTATAGCCGAAGCCAAAAAAATAAAAAAAGAAATGACTTCAAAGGAAGAAAAAAGAGAGTTAATTTCAAACTTACCGGAAGACGACTTGTTGAAAAAACGGTTTGAACGTGGTTATCCATTGAAAAATAAATAAAGTTAATAATTTATGCAAAAAATTTGGAATATCTTGCCTGAGGCACCAAAATCTTTTTTTGAAGAGTTTCCACAATTGCCGCCATTGGTGGCAAATTTGTTATATCATCGCGATATACGCACACAAGAAGCAATAGACGAATTTTTGCAGCCGGATTATACCCAAGACATACACGACCCATTCATATTCAATGATATGGAAAAAGCCGTCAAGAGAATATTTGACGCAATAGAAAAAAATGAAAAAATTACAATTCACGGAGACTACGATGCCGATGGAGTCTCCTCTTCGGTAATTTTGACAAATATGCTAAAAGCATTGAACTTTAGCAAGTTTAATGTATTTTTGCCCCACAGAGAAACAGACGGCTATGGCTTGAACAAAAATACTGTTAAATTATTAAATGAAGAAGGAACCAATTTAATAATTACCTGCGATTGCGGCATTAGCAACAAAGAAGAAGTAGAATTGGCTCGAGAATTAAATATTGATGTAATAATTACCGATCATCATTCTATCCCAAAAAAACTTCCACCGGCATATGCCATTATTCACCCAAAGATAAAAGGCGAAGCATACCCGGACAAAGGACTGGCCGGCGGCGGGGTTGCTTTCAAATTAATGCAAGGAGTATTAAAAAAACACAAAGAAAAAAATGATTTGCTTCCCAATGGACAAAAACACTCCACATTTGAAAAATGGCAATTAGATATGGCCGCAATTGCCAGCGTAGCCGACATGGTTCCTTTGGTCGGAGAATCCAGAACATTGACCAAATATGGATTAATTGTTTTAAACAAAGCAAAAAGACTTGGCTTGAAAAAATTGCTATTGGAATCCGGAATAATGCAAGTTGACGGTTCCTTGAAGCGTGAAATTGACTCCTCTACAATCGGTTTTCAAATAGCCCCTCGCATAAATGCCGCCGGACGCATGGACCATGCCAATGTAGCGTATAAATTGTTTGTGGAAGAAGACGAACAAGAGGCCGCCCGGCTTGCCTCTGAACTTAATCAAAACAACCAAGACAGACAAAAACTTACAGAAGAATTATTTGAAAAAGCCAAAAAACAAGTAGAAAAAAACCAAATGGATAATCCAATACTTTTTGCGGTTGGAGAAGAATGGCCTACCGGAATAATCGGCCTTATTTCCGGAAAACTCAAAGAAAAATACCAAAAACCAAGCATTGTAATGTCGCGCAATAATGATGAGGCAACCGGATCCGGCAGGAGTATAAAAGAATTCAATTTAATAGAAAGCATGCAGGAAATTGATAGTTATTTCCTTAAATTTGGCGGACACCCCATGGCAGCCGGCTTTAGCCTAAAAGACAGTTCAAAAATAGAAGAATTCCAAAATGCCTTAATTGAAAAATACAAAGAAAAAACAAAAGGCATTGAAATAATCCCAACCATAAATATTGACGCTGAGATTGATTTAGAAAATGTAAATTGGGAGTTATATGATGTATTGGACAAATTCAAGCCGTTTGGGCAAGCAAACGAAAGGCCAAGTTATCTGGCAAAGGGGTTAACAATTACTTCTCTAATGCCCCTTGGAAAAGACAAAAAACATTTAAGAATAATGGTAAAGCACAACACTCCAAAAATACGCAAAACCATCGGCTGGAGCCTGTGTGATGGCAACGATACCAATTGGTGCAATGAGTTGAAAGTAGGAGACAAAATTGATATTATATTTGAGATGGAAGTAAACGAATGGAACGGCAATCGTGAGATACAATTGACAATAAAAGACCTGAGGAAGTGTGACACCGATATGCAGATTAAGCCCGTCTTCGCTAAAGCTACGCCGGTAAACTCCGTAAGCAGTAAATAGACAATAGTAAACAGTAAATCGTAACTCGTAATCCGCAATGCCCCGCCTAACGGCGGGATACTCGTCTGTCATTCCCGAGCAATCGGGAATCCAGTTTAATAAAATTTTAAATAATATATTTGCATAATTCGCGACATTCGCATATAATTCGTAATTCGTATAACCCCTATGAAATTAGTTATCTATACCGACGGCGGGGCGCGCGGCAATCCAGGCCCGGCTGCCACCGGAATTGTTATAAAAAATGAAAAAGGTGAAACAGTTGCTTCCTACGGCGAATATTTAGGAAAACAAACAAATAACTACGCCGAATATTCCGCCGCAATTTCCGGATTAAAAAAAGCGCACGAATTAGGCGCTGATGAAGTTGATTGCCTATTGGATAGCAAATTAATTGTAGAGCAATTAAATGGCAATTGGAAAGTAAAAGAACCAACCCTTCAAAAACTTTTTTTACAAGCTTGGAACGCGGCGCAAAAATTTAAAAAAATAAAAATAAAGCACGTACGGCGTGAAAACAACAAAGAAGCGGACGCGGAGGTAAACAAAACATTAGACCAAAATAAATAAGAATCTCTTGAAAAAGAGATTCTTTATATCATCAATCTACGCAAATATTTGTCAATCAAAGAGACACATACCGATTATACATCCGTTTAGTGGATATATTTACAAAGAACTCCAAAAGCTTGTCAAAAATGGCTTGCGACTTCTCGCCAAGTTCAATATCAAGTGGAATATTTCCAATCGCTTCTTCTAGGTCTAAATTATTTTCTCTTACAACTTCTTTTCCACAGGCGACCAAAAGCGCCATTGCTTCTTCGTATTCATCCTCGGTAAGAATGTGGCGTATCCCAAGCTTAAAGTACCAATAATCCCAATTCTTTTTCACATCTTCAAACTTTGCCAAACTAGGCCTCCTTCCCATATGAATTAGAAACTTCTATCAAACAGTCAATAAATAGATTAAAGGCTTCCAACGACGCCTCTCCAAGAAAGGTTTTATAAGGAACTTTTTGCCCCGTAATCAACAGAACCATATCTTCCGGATTGCAGTCGTTTTCTCTGGCAATTTCATACCAACAAACCCTAAGCAAATCCATGCATTTTCTGTAATTATTACTCTCATAACCGCCAACAGAAAATGCCCAATCCAGTTCCATTTTTCTCCAAGCATCATACACACCCCTAACAGTAATACCCACCACTCCGGCCATTTATTTCTCCTTTTTGTTTGATTGTAAATTACAATATAATATATTTTGAAACCTTTGTCAAGTATCAAAAAACCCCAACATTTATGTATGTCAGGGCTTAAATTTTTAAGGAAATAAAATTTCCTTCTCCTTCTAAAAATTTCAAAAACTTATCAAAGGCGATTTGTGATTTCTCGCCAAGCTCAACATCTTTTGGAATTTCCACCCAAGGCCTCCAAAAATCTCTTTCTATTGCCAGCTCTTTTTTTACTGTTTTCACAAGTTTAAGAGCTAGATAGCGAATTTCCATAGTAGCCTTGAGATAATTATCACTGGCCAGCCAAGCTTGCCAACTCTTCTCTATGTCTCTAAACTTAGCCACAGATATTCTCCTTTCTGTTTAGTTTGCACTGCTTTCTCCCATAAAATTCTGCAAGCGCTTGAAAGCGGCCATCGCTCTCCTGCCAAGAATAGTGCTAGATTTAAGGGATCTAAACGCCATTCCCGCAGAATCACCGAGGTCATTTTCTTTTGCAAGAGCTCTTTTAAAGCCCTCCAAAAGCCTATTGGCTTTTTCACTCACTTTGGTATCAGAATCAAAAGCGTCTTTGTTTTTCTTCATCCATTTATTCCAGGCTTTTTTAACTTCTCCAAGTGTGGTCATCGTATCCTCCTAATTTCTGCTAATCATAATTTAGTATATTATAAGGCATTTGTCAATGCGAAGTATTTAAAACAAAAACCCCTAGTGTATGTACTATACAACTAAGGGCGGCAAATATTTTATGGATACAAAGCCAATGCTTTCAAAAATAGCTGATAAATTTCTTCTGCTCTAGGCCCAAGTTCATCTTCGTTGGACAATTCTCCAGAGTCCCCTGCTTCTTCTATAGAATCAAATCCGTGATACTGTGTAAATTCCCATCTAATTCTGTTAGCCCATACTTGAGATCTTGTTATTACATCCTCAGGCACACCTCTTTCTCTAGCATCAATGGCCCAAGAATTCCAAACATCCAAAAACTCTTTATATTTGACCATATCCTATCTCCTTTTGCTGTAAATTTAGTATAACACAAATACCATATTAAAAAAGCTCGGCTTAACCGAACTTTTTTTACAATACTTATAATTCCCCAACCAACTCCTCAAGTAATTTTTTAGTTTTCCGACTTACCTTTTTTGGAACATCTACTATAACTTGAACAAAATGACTTCCGCGTCCACTGCTTTGCAAGTGAGGTACGCCCAGACCTTTCAAACGAATTTGTTGATGAGATTGTGTACCTTCTGGAATAACCAATTTCTTCTTGCCGTCCAAAGTATCTATTTCTATTTTATCCCCCAAAACCGCCTGCGGATAAGAAATATGCAAACTTGTATATATATCATAGCCATCTCTTTGAAAAACTTTGTCCGGTCTAACGTGAACAACAACAAACAAACTGCCCGCTTGTCCGCCAACACCGGCGCTCTCTCCTTTTCCACTTAATTTAATTGTACCGCCATTATCAATCCCAGCCGGAATCTTTATTTTATAAACTGACTCACTGCGAACTCGCCCATCCCCGCCACAATGTTTACAACTTTTTTCCGCTTTTTGACCAACTCCGGCGCACGACGGACAAGCGACCACTGTTTGCATTGCACCAAGCATAGTACGTTGAACTTGCTTTACTTGACCTTGGCCTTGGCACTGTTCGCATTTCTTCACTTCTGACCCGGGTTCCGCGCCAGATCCGGAACAGACATCGCAATCATTATTTTTGTTTAAACGAATTTCTTTTTCAACTCCAAATACAGCCTCTTTAAATTCAAGCTGAACATCAACTTGAATATCACTGCCACGACGCTGTCGTTGCCTGCGTCCGCCTCCGCCGAACATTCCGCCAAACAAATCACCCAAATCAATATCGCCAAAATCAAAATTAACTCCACCACCGCCTCGGGCCGCATTCATAAAGTCTTCCCAACCGGCGCCACCACCAAAACCACCTTGTTGCGCAAAGTCAGCTCCAAATTGGTCATATTGTTGACGTTTTTTCTCATCACCCAAAACTTGATAGGCTTCGTTCACTTCCTTAAATTTCTCCTCGTCCCCGCCCTTCTTATCCGGATGATACTTATGAGCAAGTTTACGAAAAGCCTTCTTCAATTCATCCTGAGAAGCGTTTTTTTGGACGTTTAGTATTTTGTAATAATCTTTGGACATAAATGTGACACAGATACGCGGATTAACACGAATGACGCGAATTATGCGGATATGTTATTTGTAATTTAGTAATCAGTAATCCGTAAACCGTAACTCGTAATTATTTATTAATCTTCATCTCTTCTTTTATGGATTTTACAATTCCATTAAGTTTTTCAGTAAAAATATTATTTTCACCAGTGGTATCTTTAGAATCACTAGGAAATTTATCAAACAACACACTATAATCAAACTTAGAACCAAGTAAATGTAAATGAATATTTCCTAATAATTCCCTACTCAAAGTAATTAATTCATTATATTTCTCTTTTATTTTATCTCCCCAAATTATTTCAGCATCAACTAAAACAGTATCTAATTCGACTTTTACTTTTTCCGCATAATTCCAACGCCTCTCATATTCATCCCTTACATTTTGTCTTTCCGGAGGTTCTTTAAAATTAAACGCTGGATTTCTAACTGATTGTATTGCATTCCTATAATTATATACTGCTCTCAATAAATCCTGTCTGATTTTATGTTCATCCGTACCTTCAAGTTTCCTCTTCCAAGTACTCAAGCCCATCCATGCTATTATTAAAGCCACCACTGGCACAAACACCTGTATAACTTCTTTTAATACCTGCCAAACCAAACTTAAAATAATAAAAGCACATATAAATACATATACTGATATAAAAATCTTTAGATTAAATTTATGTTTGCTTTTCATTTCTTTTTATTATTAGAAATTTTATTAGATGAATTATAAATTAGGTGAATTAGATGAATTAATAACGTGGATCCCCGCTTTCGCGGGGATGACACAGTATACATTGTTTATTTTTCACCATTATCTTTTTCGTTTATGACTTCCCCCTCAACCGCCTCATCCTTTTTATTCAACTCTTCCTCTGCTGATTTTTGCGCGTCCCCTGTTGTCTGCTGAGCCTGCTCCGCAGCGTACATCTTCATGCCCACTGCTTGCGCTGAAGTAGACAATTCATCTGAAGCTTTTTTGATAGCTTCTACATCTTCTTTACTCAACGCTTCTTTGACAGCAGACAATGCGTCTCCTACTTTTTTCTTTTCCTCATCAGTTACCTCTATTTTCTTTTCTTCCACATCTTTCATCATTTTCTCAGTTGTGTATACCATAGTGTCGGCGGTATTTTTTACTTCAATTAATTCTCTTTTCTTTTTGTCATCTTCCGCATGAACTTCTGCATCTTTTTTCATCTTTTCAATTTCTTCATCCGACAAACCGCTGGATGCTTCAATACGAATTGATTGTTCCTTGCCTGTGCCTTTGTCTTTGGCAGACACATTCAAAATACCATTGGCGTCAATATCAAATTTAACTTCAATTTGAGGAACTCCCCTTGGCGCCGGTGGGATACCATCCAACATAAATCTTCCAAGGGTTTTGTTGTCGGCTGCCATTTCTCTTTCACCTTGCAAAACATGAATTTCCACACTTGGCTGGCTATCAGCCGCTGTAGAAAAAGTTTGAGTTTTGCTGGTTGGGATAGTGGTATTTTTTTCAATAAGTTTTGTTGAAATTGAACCCATTGTTTCAATACCAAGTGAAAGCGGGGTAACATCAAGCAAGAGAATCTCTTTTCCCAGATCTCCCTGCAATTGCCCGGCTTGAATAGCCGCGCCTACTGCCACAACTTCGTCCGGATTTACCGATATATTTGGTTTTTTGCCAAAAAATTCTTCAACTTTTTTCTGAACAAGCGGCATCCTAGTCATTCCACCTACAAGAATAATTTCGTTAATATCTTCTTTTTTGATGCCGGAATCTTCTAATGCTTTTTTTACCGGGATCATTGTTTTTTCAACCAACTCACCGACTAATTCTTCCAACTGAGCTCTGGTCATTTTTAGATTAAGGTGTTTTGGACCCTCTGCGGTAGAGGTAATAAAAGGTTCATTAATTTCTGTCTCCGGAGTGCTTGAGAGCTCAATTTTGGCCTTTTCGGCAGCATCTTTGACCCGTTGCAGTGATAATGGATCACCTGACAAATCAATCCCTTCAACCTTTTTAAATTCTTCCAAGATCCATGTGATAATTTTGTTATCAAAGTCATCTCCACCCAGATGTGTATCGCCATTGGTTGCCTTTACTTCAACAGTTGAAAGATCATCCTCTTTATCATGGCTAATGTCTAATACTGACACATCAAAAGTACCACCGCCCAAATCGTAAACTACGATCTGCTGGTCATCTTTTTTGTCAAAACCATAAGCAAAAGCGGCGGCAGTCGGTTCGTTTATAATTCTCAACACTTCAAGACCGGCGATTTCTCCCGCATTCTTGGTTGCTTGTCTTTGTGAGTCATCAAAATATGCCGGAACTGTAATTACAGCTTGAGTAATTTTTTCTCCTGTTTTTTCTTCGGCATCTGCTTTTAATTTTTGCAAAACCATTGCAGAAATTTCCGGAGCTGTATAATCTTTGTCCCCCATTTTTACTTTTACACGTTCACCATCAGCAATAATTTTGTATGGTACGTGTTTTTCTACTTCTTTGACCTCTTTGTCTTGCATGCGACGGCCGATAAGGCGCTTAATTGAATGAAGCGTATTTTGTGGGTTGGTAACTGCTTGGCGTTTTGCAATTTGCCCCACCAATCTTTCACCTGTTTTTGATGTTGCAACTACAGATGGAGTTGTTCTGTTTCCCTCTTTGTTCTCCAGTACTTTTGGCTGACCACCTTCTGTAATCGCCATACATGAATTAGTTGTCCCTAAATCGATACCTAAAATTTTACTCATAAATTTACTTGTTTAAATAATTATATTGATTTAAAAAAAATTACTTGCCCGGCGTAGCTTTAGCGAAGACGGGTTCCGAGTATTTTTGCCATAGATTTATATATTAAATTATTTTTTATTAAATACTTAATTTGCTTATTGCTTATTCTGCTTAATTTGCTGGCTCACTATCACTTTGGCGCATTTTATCACTTTATCGCCCATTTTGTAACCCCCCTCAACCTCTCTAATTATTTTACCTGCCTCCAAGTCTTCTGATTCCTCTTCTCCGACTGCCTCATGTAATTCTGCGTTAAACTCTTCTCCAACCGTCTTTATGTCCTCTATATTATGCTGATTCAAAATATCCCCAAACTGTTTCATTATATACCCAATCCCCTGCTTCCAATTTTCCCAATGTTTAGGATTCGCATAATTTGCATCATTCGTATTGCTGAAAGCTTTTTTAAAATTACTATACACAGGAATAAACTCTTCCAAAATTTGCAGTTCACTCATTTTTACCCATTGACTCCTTTTGTTCTCAATTTCTTTTTGCAAATTTTGATAATCAGCTTGCGCGCGCATCCAACCCGCCTTGTATTCTTCGCATTGTTCTTTTAAAATTTCCAATTCACTTTTCTTATTATCCTCTATTTTTTTACTTGCCACGTGGTGAGACTTTACGTGGTTTTTTTTATCCTTACTCATATATTATATGTTTAAACCTGCCCGCAGTGCTACAGCGTTTGCAGGCGGGTGTTTGTATGTTTAGATGTTCAAATGATTTGTAGAATATAATTTAACACGCCAATTGATTCCTCATAATTCATTCTTATTGGGCCCAAAATCGCAAATAATCCTCTCTGCCCCACTCTTACTACTACCACCCCGCAAGCGGAGCCAAAAGGATTTTTCTTGCCGACCAGCGCTTCTATTTTGTTTTCTTCTACCATGTCATACAAATCATCAAAATAATCCTCACATTGATCAAATATGGTAGATACGCTTACAGCATGTGAATAATCCCGAAATTCCGGCTGCGCAAATAAATTAGAAATGCCTGTATAATAAATACTGTCTTTATGCTCAGCCACAATTACAGCGCCGCCAACATATTGAGCGACTTGTTTGGCAATAGTTTTTAAAAATTGGTCTTGGTCAGACTTAGCCGCCGAATCAATCTTATTCTTAATATTTTTCTTTGGACTGACCGCCTTCATTATGTTTTTTATATAATACCTATAACCTGCCTCTGTGGGTATTCTGCCTGAAGAAGTATGAGGATGAGTCAAAAAACCGCTATCTTCCAATTCTCTCATTTCGTTTCTTAGTGTAGCTCCGCTAAGTTTTAAATCAGAAAATTCCGCCAAAAACTTAGAGCTAACAGGTTCGGCTGTATCCAGATAACTCTCCACTACCAACTGCAATAATTTTTCCTTGCGTACCTGCATAAATATTAATAATATTCATCTAACTTAATCTGCTTATTCTGCTTACGGAGTTTACCCGGCATAGCTTTAGCGAAGACGGGCTTAATCTGCTACAATTAGCACTCTTATCACTTGAGTGATAATATACCATATAGTGAAAAAGCTGTCAACCGCTTGACAAACTCTGCAAAATATGCTATTATTATACATTGCCCCAATGTAAAATCGGGATTCCGTATAATAAACATCAAAATTCTTTTGCTTAATTACGGGGTTTGAGATATAAAATATTATATGCCAAACTCCGTAATAAAGCGGACAATCAACGACAAGAGGGAGGGCGCTATGGCCCACAAGGACATTTGTATCAAGTTTGAGGTGGAAGGCCACCGTTTTGAGGCACTTGGGTACCCAAGCAAAGTAGAGCCTCCGTTCGACTGCGACGATAATATGTTCCAGCACGTGCCGAACGTCATAGGGAAGGAAGACGAAGCGTTCCTTTGGAAACATCGCGGTCAGTTACCGGAGGAACTTAGGTCATACTGTCTGGTCACCAACCAGGGCTACCCCGACAACTCGCACCACGTCTCGTGCTTCGAATGGTACGACGACGGATGGGAACGAAGCTGGAGCTGGCTTGCCATGGTCTCAGACGATGACTACCTCGTGATAGGTCGCTGTGCGTGATAGACACTTGTCTGTCTGCCGAAGCTTAGCGCAGGCTAAGAACCGAGGAATTAAGGGTTCAAAAAACCCAAGATTCCTCGGTCTTTTTTTATCCAGCACCACTTTTGTCTCGAGACGAAAGTGGTGCTGAATTTATTTTTAATTAGAATATAACTATGATTGAATTAAATTCTTAAAACAAAAACCTTGGTACAAATTTGTATCAAGGTCTTCTTCCTATTAAAAAATAGGATATTTACATGTTTTAATGCTCTTGTGTTTTAATGTTTTAATGACCACTACTCTTTCGCCACATTGGTATGCCTAGTGATATTTGCGATCTCACCCAACAACACATTCTCCACAAAAATACCGCGTGGATAAAAAATTCTTTCTAATTCACTCTTTAGGCTGTTCTCTACTTTGTCTCTTTGTTCTCCCACCAAATCACTCTGATTAAATCTGCTTGTTACCATTCTTATTCTGCTTCGGACAGCCGGACGTATAATTTTTGCGACAAAATCTTCGCCAATTGTCTGCCATATAGCCGGAATCTGATGAATATCCAATCTTAACAAAATTGTACCTTCTACCGCCAATCTTTTCTCATCTTTTGTTATAGCCGCAATCGGTATATCCCCAAGCGCTCTTTCGTTTTGTGAATTAAAATCTCTAAAAATACTATATTCCAGTGTCTGAGTATTAAATAATTTTGCTTTTTGCCAAAAAGGAATTTTGAAATGAAGACCCGGTGTCAAAACTTTTTTCAACACGCCCCTGCCCAAATCATAAACACACGCCACATATCCCGGTGGTACATAAATAAATAATCCCTTTAGCACATCCTCCATTACAAAGGAGTACATTAGTTTATCGAGTGATTCGGACATATATTATTAATTTTAAATTTTTAAAAATTTGGTTATAAGCCCCAACGCTTGGATCGGAATTTATTCTGCTGGTTTTATTTTCTTGCGCTTGACGGCTTCTTGAAAAAACATAGTGGCAATCCTTCCGGTAATGACAGAAAAAATCAATGACGCGAGTATAAACAACGCTTTTACCATTGGCAGCAGCCATAGGGCTAAAAATACTGATAGTGGAAATAAAATAAAATATGTTAGGTCAGTTCTTTGCACCCCGCCTTTTAATCGGCGAAGTTTTAAATATATGCTAATGAGCAAAAATAATCCAACCGCACCCGACCAGATAAAATCATGCTTCATGCCAAGCTCAAAACCATAAAAATTTGTATTTATAACACCCGGAAAATCGATAGATTGATATAGTATTTTCAAAATCTTCTCTCCTGTAATACCCTGCAAAAATACTTGGTATAACAATACCAATACCAAACCCTGTATACCTAACACCACTGCCTTTGCCCATGGTTTGACCCTTCGCCTTTTAAGGACTTTGCGAATTTCTTGTTTTTTAATTACTTGATCATTCTGATAGACTTTATCAATTTCTTTGATTTCCTTGTATAATTCTTCATTTTTTACCCTATTATATTCGTTTACAAGAGAAAATGGCAACAAAGCGGTACGCAAAATTATTGTCAAATAAACCACTGCCCAGCCAAAATTGCTATCTGTCCAATTGTTATATATCCAAATCAGCAAATTGAACATCGGCTGATAAAGAAGATCGTTCCAAATGGTTAACATAAATTTTGCGTAACCAGTAACTCGTAATCCGTAATCCGTAATTATTGTGGATTATTTAAATTGGATTTTTTTTGATTTTTAATCAATTATTAATTACGAGTTACGAGTTACGAGTTACGAGTTACGAGTTACTTTAATATAAGTGTACCAAAATATCATTAAAAAATCAATATCAGAATTCAGTAATTCAGTAATTCTGCATTTAAATCCTCTCCCACTCCTCTGCCTCTATGAGATATTTATCTTTTATTTTTTCAAAATACTTTTTTGCCGGTTTGTATTCGTTTGGTATCTCGCCATCCAAAATAGCTCTTTCTATTTCTTCTTTTATCTTGCCCACTGTGGGACCAGGCTTTAATCCGCAAATTTCCATTATTTCCTCTCCTCTAACCGGAGATTGAAAAGCTCTCAGCTTATCTCTATCTATTACTTCGTCAATTAATTTCTCCAATTTATCATAATTACCCAAACGTTTTACTTTTTTCTTTTGGTTTCCGGTTGTAATATCGCTCCTGCACAAAATAAGCAAATCCTGCAAATCATCTTCCAAATTAACAATTAAACGACGTACCGGACTGTCTGTGATACCATCATCCATCAAAGCAATCGGCTGCAAATGCCAACGCACTAATTTTGCCACATATTCTATTGTCTCTTTGCTCATACGCATTCTCTTTCCAATTTGTCTGACCATTTTTTTACCCAAATGTTCATGCATATTAAAAGTCCATCCGTGTCCCCTGACAAATTTTTTGGTATCGGGCTTGGCAATATCATGCACAAGACCGGCAAAGCGCAACAAAACCTTATCAGAACGCTCGGCAATATTATCAACTACATCAAAAGTATGGGACAAATTATCTTTGTGCTTGTATCCATTAACCTCCTCTACTCCCGATAGCCTGCTGATTTCCGGAAAAAATTGATCCATTAGCTTGGTATCATGCAATATCCACAGACCAACCGATGGCTTGTCCGATGCCAAAAGCTTAAAAAATTCCTCTGTGATGCGCTCTGCAGAAACAATCTTCAAACGTTCAACATTCTTGACAATAGCCTCTAATACTTTCTCTTCAATATGAAAATTTAATTGAGCTGCAAAACGAGCCGCCCTTATCATCCGGAGAGGATCATCATAAAAAGTTTCATTTGGATCAAGCGGAGTACGCAAAGTCTTTTTTTCCAAATCTTTTTGTCCACCATATACATCAATAATATCGCCAAGACCTCTTTTTTCAATTTTGCGCGCCATGGCATTTACCGTAAAATCACGCCGGCTTAAATCTTGTTCCAAGGTTGCCGATTCCACTGCCGGTTTGCGCGAACTTTTTTCGTATTTTTCACTTCTGGCGCCGGCAAACTCCACGGCAAAATCTTCCGCGACATAACGAGCGGTGTCAAAATCAGGAAATTCTACCAAACTCCCCTTTTGCTTCATTTCTTTATCAAAACTTTTGGCAAATTCAAGCCCG
>Ga0210057_1001109_pt1 | contig 41905 bp, 42 predicted proteins | sample CryGeyCG2114_010_2_FD_183968 | JGI IMG/M metagenome (GOLD analysis project Ga0210057, IMG submission 183968) | Groundwater microbial communities from aquifer - Crystal Geyser CG10_big_fil_rev_8/21/14_0.10 (SPAdes) (version 2) | ecosystem: Environmental > Aquatic > Deep subsurface > Groundwater ... | reverse complement strand
CCCGACTTCAAATGGTGAGGGATACCGTCAATAAATAAATCCAATTCTCCCTCGAGAACCTTATACGTCTCAGTAGACTTCTTGTGATAGTGGAGGTCGGATTTATCGATGATTGAAACGGCAACACTATATTCCGGATGGCCAGACGATGAGTCGACCTCACAAAGAATTTCTAGCGGCATCTCGTCCGGCAAAGGGATAATAGTCTTGCCTGGATATTTATCCTTTAATTGGTTAATTACTTTTTGCTTATTCACAATGATTTAATTCTCTTATTAATTAATGGAGAAAAATGATCTTTATATTTTTCTTGGACTATTTTAATCCGCCAATCTTTTCCGGTAATTTTCTTTCTGCAGTCTATAGAGTCACAGCCACACTCCCATTTTGAGATATAGTTTTCATCGGCCTCCCAGAGTGCATAATCGGCAGTAATCTCTTCGCCCATTTTTATCGATCTTCTTGCAATAAGGCTGAAGGCGTCTTCCATCCAAAGGCTCGAATCACAAGCGTGGTTTATAAAATAACCGTCATCATCACCACGGTCTTCTATACTAAACAAGTCATCATCCCATTGCATAACTAACTTGTTGTTCTTTTTAGCTTGTTCTGCCCCGATTTTATCGGTGTAAGTTCCGTGCCAAACAACCACCACTTCACCAGGATTAATATCTTCTTTGGCAAATAGACCCTTTCCACCGATAGGCGACACTTTGATCTGAGCTTTAGAAGTGATCCAGGAAGCACTGTTCGCTAGGGGTTTCGTTAATATGTTAGGGATATCCTTATGAGGAATCTTTCTAACCTTAACAACAGTTTGTCCTTGTATATGAAGCTTCACTAAACGGTGTAAACCATCAAGTAACAACCATTTACCCTTCCAAAGCATGATATCAAGGGGGTGGGAAACATCTGAGTTCTGAATTCGTTCATACTCCTGCGCAAATTGTTGGGGATTATCTAGTACTTCTTGTGGGGTTAAGTCATATTTACCACCTGGTTTGAACCAAAATGGAACGGAAAAATGCCAACTAAGATCCGTGATAGGAATTTCTTCAACTGGAACGTTAAGCGCCCAAGTTTTGGGCTCATCCCAACTAAATTCGAAGCCTACATCTTTAATTATCTTTGGTAATTCCATAATTGCTTCGATTATTCCATCTCGCCAATAAGCCAGTCGTAGTACTTTTTGGCAACGTGTTGAACTGGTATGGCAAAGACACAGGGAACATCATAAGTGTGAATTTTATGAACCTCATCCTCCAGAGCTTGATACTTTAATTCGATTGTCTTTGCGATTAAAACGACTTCTTTACTTTCATCTATCTTGCCAGACTTGGGTGGCCAGAAAAACATAGGTTGCATCTCTGGAAAAATATTAACGCAAGCACAGATCTTTTTGTCCATTAAATGCTTACCAATTTGTTTAGCCTGGTCAACACTTTCGCATGTTATATATACCAAAAGCATGTCTGTCATAGGTTGTTTTCATCTAGAAATAATTTCAGAGCTTCTAGATCTTTCTTTGCTGCATCATAGTAGTGCGAAGTTATTCCCACCGACTGGGCGCTTTTAACGGCCTCAGGATTATGCTCAAAATATATGACGTCTTCTGGCTTGAGATTAAAGCTATTGAGCATAGTCTGGAAATAAATAGGGTCGGTCTTATCTGGATTGTGTTTCAGAGTAAATAGTTCATATGGGAGATTGACCAATCCAAACTCAACCATCTGTACATCATTGGCGTTGGTGAGAATAATTTTCCTGTTAGGATATTTTTCCAATAAATCGTGCAGGGGTTTATAGACTCCTTCACCTTCAATAACAAATGCATCTACCGCGTCTACTAAGATTGTTTTCATAATTGTTTAGCCTTATATGTCGTTATTTAACTAAGCATAGTGTACCAAAAGTGACCCCTGCTTACCAGACAATTATTACTCCTTGTCTCCATAAGTAAACATAAACGGATAGTAAGTTTATTGAGATGGACAGTGTGTTTTGCCTAGACTTTAGTCAGCAGAACATACTATGAACAAAATATCGCCTAGTCCCCAAGATAATCTCCAGTTTCTTAATTACGACATCGGCCTTTCTTCAGCCCTTACTACTCTCCATTACGAGCTTCTCACTTTGAATCGCGACAACCCCAGAAAAATAGGGTTTGTGTTTGCGCGCACTCCAGAACTGGAACAAACCGCTCAGGAGTATTTTGCGGGTCGGTTAATGCTCGATGCCCGCTCGTTCTTTGAAAACATCAAGATGCTCAAAAACCGGATTTATTCATCGGCCATATAACCATGATCTTTACAGAAGCTCAACTCACCAAGTTCAAAGCATTGTACAAGAAACACTTTGATGAGGAGTTGAGCCAAGAAGATGCCTACGACAAGGCCCAGAAGCTGGTCTTGATGATGAGTATTGTTTACAAGCCAATGACCGTTACTCGGTACCACCAAGTACTCGAGCGTCGGAAACAATTGGCAATGGGTTAAAACAGCCAAGTCCCATTCTTGGCAACAAAACAGAAAATTAATATGAACAAACGCAGAATGTTACACGCCAAGATTTCGGTTTCTTCTCAAGTTAACCGCCTTTGTTTACCCGCTCGATTACTTTTTACCTGGATGATTGCTCACGCTGATGACGAGGGACGGCTTAAAGGAGATGTTGAAGCAGTCAAAGCTCTGGTGGTTCCAATGGTCCGTTGGTCCTTCAAAACGCTTCAAAGCTACCTTGAAGCGATGAAACGAGAGGGACTCATTTACAGATGGCAGGAAAATAACGAATGGTTTATCGAATTTGTGAAATGGACAGACCACCAATACATCCAAAAGGATCGGTTCAAGGCCTCCACTTTACCCAGGTACAGTAAAGAATCTGTAGACAGTTTGGATACAGAACGTATCCAAACTGGTAACACCTCGTCTCCCCAAGCGAAAGTAAATGAAGTTAAAGAAAGAGAAATTAAAATAAGCGAAGAGAATACAAGCGAAAATAAGCTTCCAACAACCGAACCAAATAAGGGGAAAGAAATGACCAACCCCAAAACTTTCCAGGCAAATACCGAAGGAGAGGTGGCTGCTCTCGCAGCATGGAACCAGCTCGAACACTTCAACCCCATGGCCTTCCAGGTCACGTATCTCACCGCTCTCCATAAAGGCTTACCGCCAGATAAGTTCTATCAATTCACCAGTGAGATCAAACAAGATCCGACCATTGAGAAACCAGGCGCAGTATTTAACAGTAAAGTTCAGGCCTATCTCGAAGAAAAGGAGGGCCAATCATGAAAGACGACCTCTGCTCCCTGGTCCCAAAACTGCCAGAAGAAACAAACTTACAATATGCTGTTTTTCTTTTGTACTGCGAATCAAACAGCCTTAAAGAACTGTGGCGAAAGGTGTCGGTAAAAGTAAGCCAAGATAGAGACAAGATAGGGACGGTTTTTGGACATTTCCAGGCTGTCCCTGCAAAAAGAACACTCGAGCGATGGAGCAGTAAGTTTCATTGGGAAAAACGCAGAGATCAACAGGTTGGTTACTTCGTCAAAAAGATGTCTCAACAAATCAGAGAAAGGCATACCGAAGAAAGTAAAGCCTTTGCCAGAATTCTTTTTGATGCCGCCAGAAAAATAGAACCACCTGAAGATAGGAGAAAATATAACCATTTCCCAGAGCGTTTTACCAGAAAAAAGAAGACTAAGGCTGATATTCCTCCAATGTTGCCATACCAAAATAACGATGAAAATTAAAGATGACTATACTACATCATTTAGCCTAGATATTCACACCTCGTTGGTTTATTATGTTGTGGAGAAGCTAATCAGAACATGATCACAAATAACAGCAAACATATTCGATATTTTCTCTACGCACGTAAGTCCTCCGACAGCGAAGACCGCCAAGTCCAATCCATTGAAAGCCAAGTGACGAAACTCAGGGAGTTAGCCAGGGATCAAGGTCTCCAGATTGTTAAAACCTACACCGAAGCCAAATCCGCCAAAAAACCAGGCAATCGGCCGATCTTTGAAGAGGTGATGAGTCGAATTGAGAATGGAGAAGCCGATGGCCTCCTCTGTTGGCAGATTAATCGACTGTCACGTAACCCGATTGATAGTGGCCGAGTCAGCTGGCTCTTACAACAAAATGTGCTCAAGTCCATTCAAACCTATGACCGGCAGTATTTACCAGGAGATAACGTGATTATCTTCAGCGTAGAGGCAGCGAGCTCCAACCAATATATCCTGGATCTGAGTAAAAATGTAAAGCGCGGGCTGGAGACAAAGCTCAATCACGGATGGTTACCCAACCTGCCTCCAGCTGGATATCTCAATGACCGAGTCGAGAACACAATCGTCAAGGATCCAGTACGCTTCCCGTTGATTGCCAAAATGTGGCAGATGATGCTCACTGGCGTTTACACCCCACCTCAAATCCTAAAAGTCGCTAACGAAGATTGGGGCTACTTAACCAGAAAGTCCAAACGACTGGGCGGAAACCCACTCTCGCGAAGTGGCATCTACAAAATCTTTAATAACGTCTTCTACACCGGCATTATTATGAGCAAGGACAGGCAATTTGAAGGCAAGCACGAACCCATGATTACTTTGGAAGAGTTTGACCGAGTCCAATTCCTGATGGGCAAGAAAGGCAAACCCAGGCCCAAGAAGCACACCTTCGCCTTTACTGGCTTTATCCGCTGTGGGGAGTGTGGTTGCCTGTATACTGCCGAGACTAAACGCAAGTTCATCAAGAAGACCGGCAAGATTGAGGAATATACCTATTACCACTGCACCAGGAAGAAAACGACCATAAACTGCACTCAAAGGAAAGTGGTCCCGCTAGACAAGCTTGAGAAACAAATTGAGCAAGAGCTCAATAGCATTGCCCTTATTCCCGACTTTAGAACATGGGCGCTAGAGGTCCTCAATGACAATAACGACCGAGAGATCCAGGACCGGACTACCATCCACGAGAATCAGTGCAAAACCTTACTGACAAACCAGGCAGAGCTGGATAATCTGACCAAGATGCGTTATCGAGATTTAATCGATGACGACATGTTCCTTAAACAGAGAAATGAGCTCCAGACCAAAATCACCGACCTCAAAGGAAAACTGCGCCATACAGAAGAGCGAGCCGAGAAATGGCTCGAGCTAACCGAGAAGACATTTAACTTTGCCACCTATGCTGATGATGCCTTCTTCAATGGAGGGTTAGAACTGAAGAAGAATATCCTGATGGCCTTTGGCATTAATCCGCAAATTAAGGCTGGAACTCTGACAATAGAGCCGATGAAGTGGTTTATACCCATCAAAAATGAAGCACCTGCTCTCCAAAAGGAATACCAAAGGTTAGAACTGAGCAAAAAGCCCGTTACTAAGGCACAATCAGAGGCTCTTGCAGCCATTCGTACACAATGGCGGAGAGGGGGGGATTCGAACCCCCGGTGCCTTGCGACACATTCGCTTTCCAAGCGAACGCACTAGACCACTATGCGACCCCTCCAAATTGTCAAACCTTAGCTTCATATTATACCTTGTCTTTGGTCCAATGTCCCTTCAAAATTATTTTTTCGTTGTTTTCATTCTCGCTTGCTTCCCCCTGGCTATTCTCATCAATTGCTTTTCCGATTTATAAGCCAGCTTTTTCATCGCTGCCTCAAAGGTAAACCAATAGCTCCCCAGCACTCCTTCATCATCGCTATATCTCATTTTGCTTTCCCCCGTATACTCCATTAAAAAAAAACTTACCTTCTTTTTCAGTTTCTTCTTACTTTCCTTATTCCAAATCATATAATCATTTGATCCGATTTTATCGATGATTCTTGCTTTTATTCTGGCTTCTTCTTCTACTTCCCGTAGAGCCGCCTGTTTCAAAAATTCTCCCTTGTTTACATGTCCTTTGGGAAACTTAAATACCGGCGCTTTTCTTCTACCTCTTTGGTCAAAAGGATTTTTTTTAGATTGAGTTCTGATTACCATCCACAGCACTCGGCCTCGGTCTATTTTAAACACTATCCCTCCCGCCGATCTCTCATCCCAATTATTTTCTTCTTTATTTTGATTTTTATTCACCCTCGATTTTATCAAATCACCAACTATATATATTTTACATAATTTATTTCACTTATTTTTTCTCTTTTTGGTAAAATAAGAAACATTATTAACCATTAAATTTTTTATGAAATCAGTTATTGAAACTAGAGAAATAACAATATTAGGTCAAACCATAACCACAAGAAGACAATATCTTCCAGGTCAAAACTTTTATTGCCAAGGAGCAAAAGACCCTTCTGGTTTATCAACGGTTTCTAATTTAACTCTAACGGCCGAAGGGAAAATTGTTTCCCAACAAACCATTGTTAGTGATCTAACCGGTCTAGTTTCTGACAGAAATGAGCTTTCACCTCTTCCCTCCGACATCCAATTTTCTATCCCTGGTTTTTCTCTCAGAAAAACCTGGCAACTTGTCGCCTAACTTTTAACTTGTAACTTGCAACTTGTGACTACTTAGTATTCCCGGTGGGAATCGAACCCACATCTTCAGCTTCGGAGGCCGATATTCTATCCATTAAACTACGGGAACTAATTTGCCAATTCTACCACCAGTTTCCCGTTTTTTTCATCCACCACCACCGCCAAATTACCGCCTTTTCTTTCCAGCATCAGCATCGCCAGTTTATCCTCTATTTCCTGTTGTATCAGTCTTTTCATCGGTCTGGCTCCAAACAGGGGATCATAACCTTTCTTTTTTAGCCAATCTTTAACCTTATTCGTCATTGTCAGGACCACCCTTTCTTCCTCCAGTCTTTTTTTCAATTCCTCAAGTTGTATTTCCAAAATCTCCCCAATTTGGCTTTCCGTCAACTTTTTATAAATAATAATTCGGTCAATTCTATTCAAAAATTCCGGCTTAAAGCTTCTGCTTACTAGCTCCATCACCTCTGTTTCCATCTTATCTTCTTCTTTTCCTGCAAAAGATTGGATGGTTTCCGAGCCGATGTTAGAAGTCATGATAATTATGGTATTACTAAAATCCACCGTTCTTCCTTTGCCATCCGTTAATCTACCATCGTCAAACACTTGTAAAAAAATATTAAACAAACTGGGATTAGCTTTTTCTATCTCATCCAGCAGTATTACGCTATAAGGTTTTCTTCTCACCGCTTCCGTCAGTTGTCCTCCCTCTTCGTGTCCCACATAACCTGGAGGTGAGCCGATCAGTCTGGCCACGCTGTGTTCCTCGCCATACTCGCTCATGTCAATTCGGATCACCGCTCTCTCATCGTCAAACAATTGTTCCGCCAGGCTTTTAGCCGTTTCCGTTTTACCCACTCCCGTTGGTCCCAAAAACAAAAAGGTGGCTATCGGTTTATTCCTTTCTCTCAAGTTTACTCTCGACCTTCTGATTGCATTGGCCACCGCCGTTACTGCTTCGTTTTGTCCGACCACTCTTTTGTGTATCTCTTTTTCCAAGTTTTTCAATTTTTCATTTTCCGTTTCCATCATTCTCGACACCGGTACTCCTGTCCATCGACTCACTACTCGAGCTATGTCTTCTTCGCCCACCTCCTCTTTAATTAGTCTGTCATCTTCTCCTATTTTGGCCCAATTTTCTTCTCCTTCTTTAATTTTTTTCTCCATTTCTGGTATCTCACCGTATTTCAATTTTGCCGCTCTATCCAAATCCAAATCTCTGTCCGCTTTTTCCAATTCGTATCTCAATTTCTCAATTTCTTTCTTATTTTTTTTCACTTCGTCCAGTATTTCTTTCTGTTCTTGCCATTTTTTATTTAGTCCATCCAATTTTTCGCCAATGTTTGCCATTTCTTTTTTAATTTCTTCCAACCGCTCTTTCTTGCCTCCTTTTTCCAATCCCTTTTCTTCAATTTGTAGTTGTCTTAGTTGTCTGTCCAAATTGTCAATCTCTACTGGTGCCGATTCCATCTCAATTCGAAGACTGGAAGCCGCTTCATCCACCAAATCAATCGCCTTATCCGGCAAAAATCGGTCTTTGATATAGCGGTCGGATAGTTTTGCCGCCGCCACCAAGGCCTCGTCACTTATTTTTATACCGTGATGTATTTCATATTTTTCCCGCAAACCCCGCAAAATAGAGATGGTATCTTCCACGCTTGACTCATTGACCAAAACCGGTTGAAATCTTCGCTCCAAAGCACTGTCTTTCTCGATATATTTTCGGTATTCACTCATCGTTGTTGCCCCAATTACCCGCAATGCTCCTCTGGCCAAACCCGGTTTAAGCATGTTACTGGCATCCACCGATCCTTCCGCTCCTCCCGCTCCTACAATCGTGTGCAGCTCATCTACAAACAAAATTATTCCTCCCTCACTTTTTGTTACCTCTTCAATCACATTTTTTAGTCTTTCTTCAAACTCTCCTCTATATTTGGCTCCCGCCAACAAACTGGAAATTTCCAGACTCAAAATCTTTTTGTTTTTCAATGACTCCGGTACGTCTCCCGCCACAATTCTGTTGGCCAAACCTTCAGCAATGGCTGTTTTACCCACCCCCGGATCTCCTACTAAAACCGGATTATTTTTAGTTCGTCTTGACAATACTTGCATTACCCGTCTTATTTCTTCTCCCCGTCCTATCACCGGATCCAATTTTCCAGCTTTGGCCAAAGCCGTCAGATCCACCGTGTATTTTTCCAATGCTTTATAATTTTTATCTTTAGTTGGGCTATCCACCTTTTTACCTCCTCGTCTTTTTTTTATATCTTGCCTTATTTTATTACTATTTATCTCATTTTTCTCCAACAATTTTTTTATCTCCTCTCCGCCTTCCTCCGCCAAAGCCAAAAGTAGTATTTCTTGACTGATATATTCATCGCCTCTCTTTTTGGCTTCTTCTTCAGCCCGTTTAATTATTTTTCCCAAGCTTGCTCCGCCTCTTATTTCGCTTTCTGTTTCCATTTTTGGCAAACTATTCATTATTGTTTCTATCTCTTCCCAATTTCTTTCTTTTAAAATTTCCCCAGCCAGACCTTCTTTGTTCACCAAAGCCCACAGTAGGTGACTATCTTCCACCGCCGGATTTTTTCTTTTTTCAGCTTCGTGAGCCGCCGTGTTTAAGGTTTCCGTCGCCAGTTCAGTCAGTTTAGGCATTTGCATAAAAAAATTCTACCCCATTTGGCACTCCATGTCAATGACTGCTAATTCTAAATAATATCCCACATCATCAATTTGTCACCTTCCTCAAACCATCGGTCACCGATATCTTTTCTATAATACATGTTAGGTATCAATATATTCTGAATTCTGGCATAGACTTGTCTTTGGGCCTCTTTCATTGTTAGTCCCGTCCCTACCACAATCAAAGCCACTCCGGCATTTCCCGTCACTACCCATTCGCCTTTAATTATTTTCAAATCCTCTATGTGTACCCCCTCCAAATTATCACTTTTTTTAAATACCACTGTCGCTCTTTTAGAATAAGAGCTAAAAGTTTTCTTGTCTCTAAAAGGATAAGGGGGGACTACCACCCTTACTCCTACTTGAAATCCTTTTTTTACCTTCAAATCCACATTTTCTCCTCTTGCCAATCCCGCTAAAAATTCTCCTATTGGTGTAACCATCGCCTCTTGTTGGATGGAGATGGTTGGGTAGCCAAATCGACTGGTAAATTCCAAAGGGTAAATACCGTTACCGTTGACAATACAGTTTAAGTCAATATAACCGGTATATCTTTCCTCAGCCAATCTCCCTTCCAGTTTTAACAAGGTTGATTCAAACAGCTTGTTTGTTTCCGCCCAAAACATACTGGTTCCCATTTCTCCCGTTGCCGGTCCGATATTACCGGGAAACAATTTTTTATGTTCAAAATTAATATTAATCGGTCGGATAAATTTTTTACCGTTAAAAAATGCTCCTACTGCCACTTCTACTCCTGCTACTTTTCTTTGCAATTGAAACACTTTTATTACATCAGACCACACTCTTTTATAAGATTGAAGCACCCTTACCACATCACTGCCGTCTTTTTCCATACCCACAAACAGCAGTCTTTTTATATTAGCCGCCTCTCCGCAGGGTTTAATCACGTATTCGTTGGGAAATTCCCTTACATATTTTATGGCATCATCAAATTTATTAAAATCCCGAAAAGGCAAAATGTTTATCTTGCATTTTTTCAATTCTTCCTGACCAAAAGACCGATCATCTTCCAGTCTGTCTGTATACTCACTTCCTCCGATCACTGTCCGCCCTTCTTTTCGCAATTTTTCTGCCTCTTTTCCAAAACCCAACACATCATCAAAGACGATTATATCTGCCCAGTCTTTATCTTTTTCCCAATCAGTTGTTTTTGGTACAAATCCGTCAGCAATATCTCTTTCCCCTTTATCTTCAATAAAATACTTTGCCTCATGACCTTCCTTTACTATCTGCCAGGCAATATCCGAGATCAAAGCATCTTTTGATACAAATAAAAATTTCATTTAACTCCAATCATATTCTTATTTTCTCCAAATTCAATCTATCAAATTAAATTTTTTCTTCAAATTAAACTCCGTATTTTTCCAATAATTTTTCAGTTTCTTCCAAATATCTTTTTTTTCTTTTTTCCCACTCTTTTTTACTCCAATTAAAATAAAGTCTATCGCTGGTTTTTTTTCTCATAAACCAGCGAAAATACCACTCCAATTTTTCAATTTGTCTTTTGTTTTCTTCATTATTTTCTTTTAATTTTTCGTCAAGCGGTTTCCTTCTTTCCCAGCTCCAAGTTTCCAAATTATCCACATCCCACAAAATTTTTGCCTCCAGCGTTTTATGTCCTCCCAAATGCCAAGCCGGATGTTGTTTGATGGCATAAGCTGTCGCTTTTTTTATGGTTTCTTCCAATCCGATCTTTTCCGCCTCTTTATTAAATATTTTCGCCGATCCTATTCCATCCCAAGAATATTCTTTCAAAAACTGCCATAGACTACTTGGCATTTTCTCAACCGTCCACACGTCATGCCAACAAATCGCCGGCAACAATACTGCCCAATTTATTTTCAATTTTTCTTCTTGTCCCAGCAAGACGGCATCTTTCAACATTCGCCATATATGACGTTCGTCGTGCAACACATCACTCCCTTGGCTCATTCTTTTAACCCCCTCCAAACTCAAAACTAAATTCTTTTGCATCATCTCAATCTTATTTTTTAGCACAAAATCTTTTAGCCACTCCATAAAACTATTTTACTCCAAAAATTATCCCTGCTCCCGCCGAGACCAAGTTCATCATCAGCGATAAAAACAATATTTTTTTAAATTTTTTTCGCCAGACAAATGCCAATAAAAACCATTCTGCCAATACTACCAAACCTTCCAATAAAAACAAATTTATTATTTTTATTTTCAAAAAATGCTCGCTAGTATTTACCCACAAAAGATAATTCAACAGGGGATTAGTTATTAAGTTAACCAAAACGATACTCAACAAAAATAATTTGTTTTTATACCCCAAAGCCACCGCCACCAATATTTCCAGTCCCAAGGTGGCAACTAATGTCAGTAAATAGTGACTACTTAGCACTTTTTTTTCTGATTTGACTCAATCCCAGTAAAGATCCTCCTGCCACCGCCATTACTATTACTCCTATCCACCAATAGTTATCTTCTTTCGCTGTTTTCAAACAATATTTTTCTTCTCCCCCAAAAGACGAGCCATGACTGACTAAATAATAGTAATTTTCGTCATTGGCATATTTTTCACACTCATCCTCGGTTCTTGGCCCAAATGGTTCTTCGCTTTTATAACTACAAATCACTTCTTCCTCTCCCTCTTGGCACTTTTCCGTCAAAAAATCCGGATTCATCAAATCTGCCCTGACTGGACTAACCAGCCAAACTCCTCCCATCCCCAAAACCAACATCAAACAAGCAACATCCATTACTTTTTTCATAATTTATTTTAACAATTTATTTTAAACTTTGCGGTGGGAGCGAGACTCGAACTCGCGCGGGAGAAAAACCCCCAACGGTTTTCGAAACCGTCGCATTTGACCACTCTGCCATCCCACCTCTGTATCCCCGAAGAGACTTGAACTCTTATCACTGCCTTCGCAGGGCAGGATTCTATCCATTAAACTACGGGGACGTTTTTATATTATACCTGCCTTATCGCCTAAAACAAAGCTACTCTCTCTTTTCCAGTTTCAATTTCTTCCCTCCCCAGACCGTCAGTTTATCCACAAAATTTGGTGAATTCTCAATCAAAGGTATTTTTTTCGTCATCAATTCTTTTATTTTGTCTTTATCCTTTTCCACAATCACCAGGCTTACCTGTCGGGGAAATCTCAAATAAGTTTCAATCGACACCATCTGGCTGTTTAAACTTTTTTCAAACCAAAATCGACTCAAGTCTCCCCAGGCATACATTGTTTCCCCAAAATAAACCCCTCGGTTACTGATCTTATACTTAATCTGTTCCGGTTCTACCGTTGCCAGCACGTAGTACAAAAACAAAGCTGACCCCAAAGCGATTATCAAATAAAACTCTTTCACAAAAATCAAAATCACTGATACCAACACCAATATTGAGATGGCCGTTATCCAAAAATCTCTGTCTCTTCGTTTAAAAGCCCTCTCCGCCGCCTCCCACTCAAACAAAGTTTTTTCTTCGTTTACATTATCAAACTCGCTTTTTTTCGCTGTTTTACTTTCTGTCATCTACTACCATCATAAGCCATTTCCTTCCCAAAATCTATCTTTCCGCTTTCTCTATCTTTAGCTCACTATTTTTTTCTATGGATACTCCCAAAGTTTTTTTCAAGATTTCATCTTCAAAGGTTATCGGCCAGTTGGGACAAAAAATTTTGATTTTATCCTCAATTTTTAGATCCGCTTCCCGTCTTAACACCTGTATCGATCTGACCAAATCCCGATATTCACCTTCTGCCACCAATTCCGGCGTCAGTTCTGTTTCCAATTCTATGGTCAAATCGTCATGTTTGACCACAAATTCAATTTTTTTAATATTCGTTTCTTCCGCCATCAGTTCTACCAGTTCCTCTCTTAATTTTACCCTCGAATCAATTGTTACTTTAGCCAGTGGTTGTCTTAGCTTTATCCCCGCCTTTTGTCTTTGTCCATGAATTAGTTGGCAGATATTTCTTACCACGTCCATTTCTTTTTCCAGTTCCGGATCAATCAATTTTTCATCGGCTTTAGGCCAATTTTGTAGATGGACACTTTGTTCTGTACTGTGTAGATTTTGATAAATAATTTCCGCCAAAAACGGCACGAAAGGGGAGAGCAGGACGGCTAGTTTGTTAAAACAGAAAAATAAAATTTGGTTATTGTCATTTCTATCCCGACTGCGTCTGATATACCAAGTGGACAGATCGTTGACAAAATTTTCTATTATTTTTGTAGCACTGGCCGTGTTAAATTTTTCCAAACTCTCACTGGTTTTCACAATAGTCGAATTTAGCCGTGACAAAAGCCAAGCATCCATGATGTTGTCTCGACTCAAAGCGCTGTTTGTTTTGCTAGGTTGCCAATTTTCCAAATTAGCATGTTGACAAAAAAATCGATAAGAATTCCACAAAATCAAAATAAAGCCTCTCTTTACCTGATCGGCAATATTGTAGCCAAAACTGACATTAGTAGCCGATTTTTGTTGACAATAAAGCCATCGCATTGCATCCGCCCCCATTTTCGCCACCGCCTCATCGTAAGGGACACCGTTTTTCTTGGTTTTACTCATCCTCTGCCCTTTTTCATCTCTCACTTCGGCATGTACTACCACGTTTTTATAAGGAGCAATGTTTTCAAAAGTGATGCTAAAGAAAAGCATCGAATAAAACCACAGTCGCACCTGTTCCGTCATTTCCAAGACCAAATCTGCCGGAAACCATTTTTCCCAATATTTTTTATCTTCCAAATATTTCAAAGTCGAAAAAGGCACCACTCCCGCATCCAGCCAGCAATCTCCCACATCCGCCACTCTTTTTACTGCTTTTTTACACTTGGGACAGCTTATTTCTATATCGTCAATCCACGGTCTATGTAATGATGGTAATTTATCTATTTTTTCGGGATTTATGGCCTTTTCTCGAAGTTCTTCCAAGCTGCCGATTACCGTTAATTCTCCACAGTTACATTCATAAAAAGGCAGAGCCAGTCCATAAAAACGTTTTCTACTAATCATCCAATCTTCCATCGAATCCAACCAATTTTGCATTCTTCGGCCAATGTATTTTGGATGCCAATTTGCCTTTTTAACCGCTTCTTTCAATAGAGGCCGAATTTCTTTAGATTTTATATACCAGCTGTCTTCCAGTCTAAAAAGACATTTCGTTCCGCATCGCCAGCAATGAGGATAGCGGTGACTTATAGTCTCTTTTTTAAAAAGCAAATTATTTTTCTCAAGATAATCAAAGACCAGATTATTCACCTTATGGGCGTAAAGTCCCGATAATTCTCCATAACCTTCCACAAAATAGCCTCTTTCGTCCAATGGGGCAATCATGTCTGACTTTAATTTTTTGCCCAGTTCATAGTCTTCCTGTCCACAGCCAGGAGCAATATGTACCACTCCCGATCCCTCTTTAGGGTCAACCATTTCCCATTCCACAATTTCATGATGCACTCCCTTTTGAGCTGGAGTTTTATAAAGCGATTCATATTCTTTTCCCAGCAAGTTTTTAGCCTCTATTGTTTCATAGTCTTTTATCCCCAATCTCTCCGCTGCCACCTTGGCCAAATACAAAATTTCCCCATCCATCCTAGTTTTGACATACTCAAATTTACTGTTAATCGCCAACATCACATTGGCGGACAAAGTCCACGGGGTTGTCGTCCAGGCCAATACATATTCGTTTTTAACGCCACTCAGTTTAAATTTCAAATAAACCGATTCGTCATTTATTTCTTTATAGCCGTCTGCTTCTTCATGTTGAGACAAACCGGTTTCACAGCGGGGACACCAAGTGGTGGCACTTTTATTTTTAACCAGCCACCCCTTTTCATAAACTTTTTTCAAAAAATGCCAAATATAAAGATTGTTGTTTTGAGAATTGGTGTAATAAGAATTATCCCAGTCCATAAACATACCCAATCGTTTCGATTGCTCTATTTGAATTTGACTAAATTTATCGACTCTGGCCAAGCAAGATTCGGTAAATTTCTCCAAACCATAGTCCACAATATCCTTTTTTGAATTAAAACCGTTTTCTTTTTCTACTTCCACTTCCACCCACAAGCCTTGGCAGTCAAACCCGTTTTGAAACCGTTGTTCAAACCCGTCGGCATTTTTGTAGCGCTGAAAAACGTCTTTTAAAGTTCTCCCTCGAGCGTGATGCACTCCCATTGCTCCATTGGCGGTTATCGGTCCGTCAATAAAGCTAAAAGTCTTGCCCGAATCTTTGTTTCGGTTCAAATATTTTGTCACCAAGCCCTGTTCTTCCCACCATTTCACCAGTTCTTCCTCTAGTTTGGGAAAATCAGGCAATGATGGTAAGTCTTTAAAAAATGACATGGTTTTATATATTTATATTTTTTGCTAACTCAACGGCTGATCTATTCACCGTTTTTTCAGTAAACAGGCCAGCAACGTTTGAATTGCTTCGCAATTCAAACGTTGCGGAGCATACGGGTCTGGAACCTTTCTGTCCCTATAACCCCATGTTTTCTTACTGTCTTATTCTACCACCTCTTTGTGCCTAAACGAGACAAATGAGACAGTATAAAAAAGAAAAACTCACAAGTTGATTACTTTAATCGATGTGACCGTGTCATCTCAACATTGAAATTTCCACTAACCCTTTTCCCCGATGAATCAGTAAAATCGTGCCAGTCAAACTAAATTTTTATGATAAAATCTGGACATATGGAAAACCATAAAATTAATGTCAGACTAAGAATTGTTGTTATCAAAAACGACAAATTATTAGTTCAATATCGACAGAAACATAATTATTATCACTATATTGGTGGCCATTTAGAATATGGTGAAACAGTTTTAGAAGGATGTATCAGGGAAGTATCCGAAGAATGCGACGGCGCCGAATTTAAATTCAAAAAGATTCTCTATATTAGAGATTTTATCCTCCCGGAAGAAAACGAACACAGTCTTGAATTATTTATTTTAGGTGACCTCAACAAGTTTGAAGAACTGGAAAAACTGCCCGATCCCCAGCATCCCGACGGTTCGATCTGGTGTACTTGGTTGGACATCAACAATTTACCCGACAATCTTTACCCCCACCCACTTTCACAGAAATTGCTTGCAGACTATAAATCTGGTTTTCAAAAAGAAGGTGAATATGTTGGTAGGATGGATAAATAATTATGGAAGACCAACACCCTTCTCTTCAAAAAATTCACAAAACTCTTCATTTTACTGCCTAAAAATTAAATGGCATCTAAATCAAATATCAAATCCATAATTTTTGATATGGGTGGAGTAATCCTCGACATTAACGCCAAAGATACCTTTAGTATACCCGCTGCTCTGTCTGTTTTATTCAATATCACGACCGATCAAGCCCAACAAATTTGGGTTAATTGTGATCAAAACAAAATACTAACTGGTCAAGAAACACCAAATCAATTTTTAACCAGGATTGCCGATATTTTAAAAATTAAAATTAATTCTCAAGCCCTCCTTAAACAGTGGACCAAGCTTAGTTTAAAAGACAAAAACTGTATTAATTGGCAAATGATGGATTTTATCAGTGACCTACACAAAACTTACAAAGTCTACATTTTAGGCGATACTGTTAATGTGGCTCAAGACGACAACCTCACCCAAACTCTTAAATCAAAATTTGATGACTATTTTGTTTCTTATGAACAAGGTTTCAAAAAACCGGACAAGAAAGCTTTTTTAAATATTTTGTCTAAAATTAATTCCAAACCAGCAGAATGTATTTTTATTGACGATACCGAAAAAAATATCATCGCCGCCAATCAATTGGGCATCAAATCATTTCTCTACAAAAACCTAAAACAACTTAAATCAGATTTATTTTTTCTTTATATATAATCAATACAAGTGATTAACAAAAATATTTCCTTTGATTTTGATCCCAAGATAGACTCAAAACAAAATTTAAATAAATTAGTCAATCAGGCCTATCTCAAAAACAAAAAATTTTTCGGTCAAGATATTTCTGATATCAAAATCACCTTTCTCTATACCCGTTCTCAAATGGACAAAATTTGTGGCTACAAAACTCCTGATTGGTTGGTTGGTTATGCTCCTCAAAAACAAATTTTTATTTTTAGTCCCTCGGTCTTTGACAAAGTTTCCAGCCATCCCGCCACCGATTTTCTTCACACCCTGACCCATGAAACCACTCACATTTTTAGCAACACTCTTCTTGGTTTTTACTATCCCTTATGGCTTTATGAAGGTCTTGCCGGTTATGTGGCAGAGCAATACAAAATCAGAAAAGTCAAAAAGATAAATAAATTTTTTCAGCTCCACGATTCTAAGAGCTGGCACGAACTCACCAACTACCCTCAAGCATTTTTATTCACCAAACATTTAATCGATACACTGGGAAAAGAAAAAATGCTTGATTTTCTCAAGCAGCTTCCCAAAAATCTTGGCCGTCATCACTATCACGCCGATTTTATTAAATTTTTTAATCAGTTTTTTAAAAGTGATTTTAACCAAACCGTCCCTGATTGGATAATATCAAGGAAATAATCAGTTAATAAAAATCAGCCAATAAAGATTAAACTTGAAAATTGGATTATTTTGACGATTCAATAAGAACATCAAGGGTTTGCTGTGCTGTTTTTTCCCAAGTAAACTGTCGAACATGATTTTTTGCTTGCGTCACTAATTTTGATCTCAAAAAATCATCTTTGGCAAGCAGGTTAATTTGATCAGTAAATGTTTGAGAATCTTTTGGATCGGCATAAAGAACAGAATTACCACATATCTCTGGCAAAGAAGTAGTGTTTGAAGCAATAACCGGTACTCCACAAGCCATCGCTTCTAGTGGCGGAAATCCAAAACCTTCACACAGAGAACTGATAGCAAAAATTGATGCACCATTATAGATTCCCACCAGATCATCAATAGGGACGGCGGGTAACATCAAGACTTGGTTCGATAGTCCTAATTCTCCAACTAGCCTTTCTAATTTTTGAGCATCAGAGGTATAAACCGAGTCGTCTTTTGGTCCAACCATTACTAACCCATAGTTTTGATCCACTAGGTGGCTTCTACTAAAAGCTTCAACCAAAGTAGATAGATTTTTATGAGGGGCATAACTTCCAACTGTTAGAAGATATCTTTGGGGTAAATGGTATTTAGCTCTAACCTTATTCATCGTTTCTCTTGATATTCCATCATGAAAAACACTATGATCGATGCCGTTGTGTACAACAACTACACGGTTTTGCGGTACGCCAACATAGTGACATATTTCGTCTTTGCTGAAATGCGAGACAGTGATAATTTTAGTAGCATGACGAGCACTTTTTATCCGACTTTGATATAAAGCAACAGTATCGAGAGAATCGAGATCTTGGGAAAGAGTTGGCTTCGATAGCGGTAAGACATCATGAAGAGTGCAAACATACCCGACAGGAGTTAAATATTGACCGTGGTTTTGTGGATGCCAGAAGACATCAAGGTCTATTCCTTTTTGAAAAAATGGATATACTACTTGTTCCTGCAATATTCTCAACCAAGGAACATATCGACCATTAAAGGGGACTCTTTCGATATCCGCATTTTTTATTCCGTAATTAGAAGTATTTTTGTCATCACGGTACTTAGTTAAAACAAACTTGACTTTTTCTGGATCAACTTGACCAAATTCTCTTAAAATACTTCTGGTATAGATCGGAATACCCCGATATTCACGATTTGCCCGAGTAACATCTATTCCAATTTTCACTTCTTTGCTCATATTAAATGGGTCGCAAATTTATATTTTTCACTAAACGATTTTTTTTGTTGAAAAAACTTAATTATCTCCCCATAACCAAAAGATCCTACTTTTTGTTTTTTAATAAAATATTTTTCACTTAAAAGAGCCAACTTTGTATCAAGACCATATTTTTGACGAAGTAATAATTCTTGATCTAATCTAGAAAGAATATATAAAATAACTCTAAGTGGTTTAATTTGACTTGGATCATGGTATAAAAATTTAAGTAGCTGTCCCTCCGAATCTTCCAACCAAAAATCAGAAATAAAGCGACCAAGTTGGTGTCCATAAATATTTAAATCACCCAAATTATCCTTTTTCTCAAATTTATTAGTTATTTCAAATAATTCTTGTCTATCTTTGAAAGGTATATATTTTTTCTCAAAAACACATAATTCTATTGTATCTGCTTTGACTTCAGTTTTTTCGTCTATCGATGGTGGTTTAAAAGCAATTTTTTGACACATATTTTTTGGCAAAATATCATTAAACCATATTTGAGAAAACAAACTTTGGTTAAGAATCAACATCTTATTCTTTTTAGAAATAGAGATCAAATTATCAAAATCAATAAGATAAACTTGACCATTAAATCCATTTATCAAATTTCTGGGTGAAACATTGCGAAAAAACACGCGGTTTTGATAAAAAAAATTATTAATATCACAAGCAATACGGTAAAGAAGCCTCTTATTTTTTTTATGTCTTTCGATGATTTCCGTCTCAAAATCATAACCCAGAAAATTAGATAAAAAGTAACAACCAAATTTAGTTCTTATAAACCCAATTTTTTCAGCTACTCCTAAATTAAACTTTGTAAACTTCTTAATAAGCCTTTTAATTTTGTAATAATTAATAACATAATTAAAACAGGATATTTTAACGGCAATATAAACCGATTTGTTTTTCAAAAAAATTAACTTCGGAGCAGATCCGCAGTCTAAAAAAAGACTAGTGGTTGTTAATGGTGGAAGATCGACAAAATAATTATCAAAATCTTGGGCTACTGACTTAAAATGATCTATCAATTCCTGAGAGTTTGTAACTAAGGTATTAATTTCATTATCCGTAATCTTTTTTTTAAATTTAGTTTTAACATAACCTTTTGCAGGCTTAAAAGAATCGATTGAGTGATTCACCAAAAAATGGGGATGAGTTTGAGCTACTATTGTTTGATCACTAAAAGAAATCCCAATTTCTTTAAAAATTTGACTATACCATCCAACAAAGGTGGGAGAGAGATAAGAGTTCTGCCTCAATAACTTTTTGATTTTATTTCCATCCTGCTGGGCCATAGATTTTGTTTTCAGTATTAATAGCGGAATTATCCCCGTGAATTATTTTTAAAACATCCTTTTTCATAGGTTTTACAAACTTTTTAGATACTTCAAAAAAATAACCAAGAGTTTTCTTCAAGCTTTTTGTTGTAAACAAAGGGTTGCCAATGGTGACGCTCATAACAGAGAAACGGTCTTCTCCTGCCTCTAGGTCTGTGGAATTATTTAAATCGTGAAGTTTAAATTCGTCTAAACATACTTTTCCTTCTTCATACAATTTTTGATTAATTTTGTGAGTATAAAAATCAACGCACTTTTTAACTTCTTTTTTTATTTTCGGTCTGCTACTTGCTTCTACTAATTCGCAGACTTCTTGAGGATAAAAAACAAAAGCCATTCGGTAGAAATCCATCGTATTAAATACAGAAAAAAGACCAGTTCTTTCAATTAATTTTGCAACATAAATCGCATTATCATGTCTCTTGTCGACTATCTGCCCCAATTTTTTTATCCCCATAGATTTTATCAATAGCCAAAATTTTAAAGATTCAAAACCACGAGAACCAAAAAATGGAGTTATGTAACCCAAGTCCCAGACCGTACCATCTCTAACTTGGGTCTCATAGCGGGTAAATTTTACTAAAGCATCTCTTCTTTTAAATAAAACATAACTGGAAGGATATGTGACAAACATACCTTTATGGGGGTCAAGTGATACGGAGTCGGCCAACTCAATACCCTTAAGATATCTTTGCTTTTTCTTTTGAGAAAACAGCAGACTTCCTCCGTGACAAGCATCAACATGAAACCAAATATTATGTTTCTGACAAATCTTAGCAATTTTTTCTAAATTATCTATATTACTTGTTCTCGTATTTCCAGCAACTCCTATTACCATAAAAATATCATCTTCTTTTTTTCTTGATTCAAGTATTTTTTCAAGACAGTTACAATCGGTGGTATAGTTCGAACTTGCTTGACAGTTAATAATACTATTTGTCCCTAAACCAAGATGATGAACAGCAGAAGCTATTGAATAATGACTAATATTTCCAGCGACAATAATTTTTGGCAAAGTATTTAAGGAAGTTAGTCCATTAGTTTTTAGGTCTTTATATTTAAAATTTAATGCAGTTAAAATAGCAATATGGTTAGACATATGTCCGCCGGTTGTCCACATGCCCGAAACCTCTGATAAAGACATTATTTTGACTAATGGTTTGTATTCATATCCGATTAATTGTCTGAGCCACTCAATTAATTGTATTTCAATAATTGTTGCGATCGGAGCACTACGATCAAAAGCGACAAGATTTTGATTTAAAAATTTAGAAAAAATTTCTCCCATCATACCAGAAAAAGAATTACCGGCGTCAGGGAAAGCAATATAATTAAGGTCTGATTGAGAAATTGAATATTTTCCAATAGTTTTCAATAATGATAGACAATCTTTGTAGCTTTTCTTTGATTCTGGCAAAGGCTGATCTAATAGTTTTTTAAAAAAATCAGGAGATTTATAATTTAAAACCTTATGATTACGGATTTTACCGTTAATAAAATTCAATCCCAAATCAATTGTTTCTTTCATTAACTTTTTCTGTAATTGAGTTTTACCATCGATAAAATCACATTTATTCATTTTCTTGATAGGCTAATAACGGACCCGCGATCGGTTTATATTGTGGGTCAATAATCGGTAATAAGTTCCTATAAAAACAATTATGTTCCTGTTGGACCTCTGAAGAAGCATCTTGAAATTGATCTTTCCAAATTCCAAGACTTTCCATGGCATTACCTCGGGAAAGAATTCTAGGTGATAAATTAACCACCGTTTGTTTGTCTTGCGCATATAACAGCCAAGTCAATGCGGGGCCTTTAACAAAACGAAGATACTTCCGATTTTCCTGTTTACTCGAAGTTACCTTGTGGGCCAATAAACTTAATAGTCTTTTTGAAAATTCTGATAAACAATCATATTTTTTAACCAGTTGATTTACTCTATCAACCCTTTCTGTTCTTTTCCTTGGCATATCGGAACCATCAGATGATAAAAAACAGGAAGCAACCAATTCGTACATAATGCAATATTGAGTTTGAACACCTGACAGAAAGTTTGATAATGCCACTTCCTGAGTCGTCGCCGACAATGGTTTATCTATAAAGATTCTAATTCCCAAAGGAAAGCTGTTCCATGCAATTTGATAGTCACAAACTAAACCGGATCTTAATATTTGTTGACGTACCATCGGACCAATAAAATCAGTTGCTACAACCGAAAAAGGATCCAAAAAATCTTTTCTGTCCTCTGATTTCAATCTGAAAATAGGAAATTTGGGCTCACCGCTCTTATCCTCCATAAATATGTGAAAATGTAGCTGATCAATCGTTTGGACTTTTAGTTCTGTTCCGTCTTCAGCATATTTGCCCGGAATGGTTGTACCTTCAGATTGCTGATTAATCGCAATAACCGGATAGTCATGGGGACAACATCGTTCAAATAGTTCAACAAGGTGTCCGGAGAGTGCAAAAAGCTTATGTCTCTCGTCGGGAGTGCATTCCGTTATTAGTGAAACAGGGCGATAAAAAGGAACCATCATCATATCCGCAGGACCTTCAACATACGGCCTGCTCTTTTGAACTAAACCAACTTCCCCATACGGGTCAAGTCGAAGAATAGCATAAGCATCACCTTCCAGACTTCCCAAAAAAGGTCGAACTTCCCCCAAGAGCAATCGTGATGGATTGGAAAAAACCACCCTCTCTTTTATTGTTAATTTCTTAGTAATAACAAATTCCTTGGACATTTAGGCAAAGTATAAACCTAAAGGGCGATAAAATCAATTACAAATCGGTTTTGTCTATTCTCAATTTAAATCGGAAAAAAATTTTTCAATTTTATTTTGCCACGGGTGATAATTTTTAATTATCAAGTCAAGATCAGGCAATCCGTACTTTTTGCGCAAAGTTTCCATCTTCGTTTTTCGTGAGGGATCAAATTTTGACAGCTTTTCAACGGCCTGATCATAAGTAACAAAACTAGGAGATTTGGTATGAAATTTATCGGCAAAATTAACGATTTCTTCCTCTATCGAGACAGGAATATAATCCTTAAGTTCCAAATTTAGCCTCTCTCTTTTTATATCCTCAGTGGTAATACCAGTTGAGGTGTGTGTGATCGTAAATCGAATTACTTTTTCTGGGAAGTCTAATTTTCTTAATATTTTTTCCCCAATCCAGCCATGATAAAAATAAGGATCAGCCTTGTCATTGGGATTAAAATCTTCATCAAAACACCTATACACACCAATATCATGTAAAAGTGACCCAATAATAATCAAATTTTTATCCAGTCTGGAATCGATTTTTTTTTCAAGTTTTGTTGCCAACTGTAAAGCAATTTCTTTGACAATTTGACTATGAGTCCAAACCAAGTCAACAAAAACCTCCGAAAATTTGCAACCACTAGCTGTTTGAAAATGAATATCCTTTTGTTGTTTTTCAGTAAGTTTTTTCATTTATACAAAGCAGAATCTATTATTACCCATAGTATAAACCAATTCCCTTGCCAATTTTCTAAGAACACCGATATCAGTTTCATATCCGGGACAGATTCTTGGTAGCTTAAGACGAAACACTACTCCGTCGACACAACTTTCTCCTCCTTGGGTATTAATGCGCGTAAATGGAAAACCAAAGCTATCACCGATTTGAACCCCATCCTTGGTAAATCTTTCAGCTCCACGACAAAGCAAGTCATAGCCTGCACTATTAAATTTTTTCAAAAAATCAGCTCTCTCTTTGTCTGTAAAATCGCGTGAGTAGTCAGCAATTGCCTGAGGAATAGCAGAAGGCGGGAAAATAAAACTGTGATATGTATAAGGATTTAAATACCAATCGGATAAACCAACGCTTGCTTCGGCCATTAGTTTATTCCTTTCTCCGACAGATTCGGCTTTTTTAGCAAGCCACTCTGCACTTGGTAGTGGGAAAAAAGGAATTTGCTTTGGAAACAAGGCAGTCCCCAAATGTCTCCTGACTTCTTTTAACGCCTCTTCATAAACAGAAAAATCAAAAGAACCTTTACTTTGAAAATTCACTGCACCAAAAAAATAATTTCGCCCACCATCCTGGTGTTTGGTGGCGCTTAAGGTTTTTATCAAAACAACATTATCCGGCATCTCGACATCAAGATTTTTATCAACTGAAAACATTGGATCAACCGTTGCGTCAATTACCAAGTAATGAACAACTCTAGGATTAACAGAAGCTTTTCCCAAAAACCATTGCATTGCCACGAGAGGGGAGAGATCAGAGTTTGGCTGTTGGAGATTAAAATGGTTTGTGGGTTCAAGATTTACAAACATTGTTCTTGCTAAATGTGGTTTGTCGACCAAACATGGTCCGAACAATCTATCGATTGATCCATTATTTTCGTAATACCAAAAAGGATGCCGATAAACAGTTTCTGGTACAAACCCAGACATCAAACAAATGACGGCCTCATTGGCAGAAGCCCCGCTATTAAAAAGAGTGGCATTTGTATGATTGTCGACACTGTTTAAAGACATAATATTTCCCCAGTGTTTACCCACCTTTTCTTCTTCCTTCGCAAGGATATCCCGATCAGGAGAGAAAATTAAAGCCAATCTTTGTTTGTAAAAGTCTCTATAAGGCGTTGCTTGACAAGCGGAAAATCGTTTTGAACTAGGAGGAGTTTCAATATGATTTAAGGGATTAATTCCACAGTGAAGTAAAGATCTATAAATTTCTTGTCTAGGAATTGAGTATGGAGGTTGCGGTTTAAACTGTTCTAAACCCGTTTCACACCAAAAAGCTAATTCAGGTGTTAACATTCCTGTAAATCCTTTAGGAAACCAATCACCAAAGATTGTGTCCGGATCCCCAATTATAAAATTACCTCTAATACCAGTTTGGTTTTCTATTGCCTTGATAACAATCTCAGGATAAGAAGTTTTATAAGCATCAGATCTATAATAAACAGCAGCTTCGTCAGTCCAGGCAGGAAGAACACCTTCATATACCCTAACTTCATCTGATAAATCCATATCGTAAGTGGCAATAGCCAGGTCTATCTCAGTATCTAAATCACCGTCATCAGTTTTAATCTGCTGATCAAAGTAACAATCCGGTTTTGCCGTTATCTCTCTTAATTTTTGGCAAAAAGCCGTTACCGCCTCTCTCTGTTTTTGTGGAGAAGCACTTTGAAAAATTGGGACAGGTAAAGATGAAATAATCTCTTTACTTCCTCGACTCATTTAGAAATTTAATTATAGATTTAAGATATTTTTTATTTCTATTTTTTGATTCTGGTATTATTTTTGTAGCTATTCGCCAAAAATGAACGTCTCCTCTTTTTTGCTCTTTACCTTTTTTGGTATGTTTATCCAAAGCATAGTTTGGTATTTTCTTTTTTTGAGGAAAAAGATTGAAATAATTTTTAATTTCATCAATAAATCTATCTTTTTTTGACCTTGCTAAATATCCGGTTGCAAACAACGCTTGTAACAAACGATCATCAGAATTTTCAAATTCTGAATAATAAGCCTGTTTAAGACAGCAAATTAGTATTGAAGCATTAGGATTAGCGATACCGATATCTTCAGCCGCAATAGTTATCATTCTTTCCCAAAACTTGTTTTCATATTTTTTCCCGGACAGACACAATTCTCTAGCCCAAAAAATGGCATTTTCCATTTTTCCTCTTCGTATTTCTTTTTGCAAAGCGGAGATTACTTCATCGGCATGATACTCGTTCTTGGTGATGATTTTTTTCCATTCAATTTTTTTGTTCACGACAAATATTTAAGTAAACAAATGAGATGTTCACTTAAACACAGTTTGATTATAGTAAATATTGCGGTATTTATCAAATTTTTTAACTTTATCCTTATGAGAATTTTTACCTCGCAACTGCTAGGGCGCCACCATGTCCCAAATGGCGGTCTTTATACCTGAAAATCCGAACGGATTTTCTCCATTAACCGCCAGATACAAGGAATCCTCGGCGGTGGCTGCCGCTACCAGCCCCTACCAGCCCCCGCCTTCGGATTTATTTTTATCGTCCGTCCCTTCGGACCGGCCGAGACTTCTTTTTCTTTCTCGGCAAATTCTTTAACCCCCCTTCGGGGTTTTGGCTTGGCTTCGCCTCGCCTGTGGCAAATTCTTAACTCAAAACCAGATTTATAGACGAGGCAGTCCAAGTTTAAAAACGACAGAAACAGTCCCTTTTGGAAATAGACCCATTGTCAGTATGAGTGAGCTGAACAGAATGTTTCCTACCAACGGAGACATAATGTCACAACGGTTTTAAATCTAAAAATCAAAAAGATCACAGAATTCCACTTCCAAAGCTTTAGCAATTTTGTAAGCAGTTTTTATAGAGATGTTTCGTCCCTGTTCAATATCCCAGAAATAAGATCGATGTAAACCGGCTATTTCTGCTAATTTTTCCTGCGTCAAACCCTTCTTCTTTCTTAACTCCTCAATTCTATGGCTTAATTTCTGGTAAATAACATTATAATCCATAGCTACTTAATCAGTAGCCTACAGAACCCATCGGCTTTTCTTTACCGGATGTATTTGGCTTTTTTTCAAAACTCCCTGTAATATCGTGATAAATAATGTCAGATACAACTAACTTTTTGAAAAACCCTTGGAAAAATGTTCCCCAAACCCCTCCCTATATCCTCAAAAATGACTTTGATGCTTTAAGACAATATCAAAAAGGTCCGGAAAATTTGGGGTGGAGAACAGAGTTACTACCCGTTCCTTTTCTTGGCAATTATCAAAAAGCCTCGATTATTATCTTATGTTTAAATCCAGGTTTTATCGAAAAAATGGACATTCGGGATTATGGCAACAAATACTATTTTCAGGAAAACATAAGAAGTTTAACCATGAAAAGCCATTCACCCTTCTTCTGTTTAGACCCAAAGATCAGTTTTTCCGGAGGTTACCTTTGGTGGACAAAAATTCTTAACCACTTAATCAATAAATTTGGGATAGAACATGTTTCCCAAAAATTAATGTGTCTTCAATATTTGGCCTACCACTCAAAAACCTATACTAATCCTCCTTGCCTTCTTCCTTCTCAAAACTACACTTTTAGTTTACTCAAGTTGGCAATAAAAGAACAAAAAACAATTGTGGTTATGCGAAGTAAAAAACTATGGCTCAAAGCTGTCCCCGAATTAGAAACTTGTCCATATCTTGAACTAAAAAATTATCGGCGTCCATTTTTAAGTGAAGGAAATATGAACAAAGAGGACTTTGAAGTATTAATAAAATCATTAGAGATATAACATCTCCTAGACTTCCATAACCGTTGCGATACCCTTCCGTCATGAAGAATATAAAAGATGGAAAGATAGAGAAAAAAGTAAAATAAATTACTGTCTATACGCCAGAAAATCATCGGAATCAGACGAAAGGCAGGCCATGTCAATTGAATCTCAAATTAATGAGATGAAGACATTAGCGGAAAGAGAAAATCTATTTATCAAAGAAATTCGTCAAGAAAGCCATTCGGCAAAATCATCAGGACTTCGGCCAGTGTTTAATCAATTATTAATTGATATTAGAACTGGAGAGTTTGATGTCATATTAACTTGGGCACCGGACAGATTAAGTAGAAATGCCGGAGATTTGGGGACATTGGTTGATCTGATGGATCAGGAAAAACTTCACACAATCAGAACTTTCTCCCAATCATTCTCCAATAATCCAAATGAAAAATTTTTGTTGATGATTCTTTGCTCGCAGGCGAAATTGGAAAACGATAACCGAGGAATAAACGTTAAAAGAGGTATGAAGGCAAAATGCGAAGCTGGATGGCGACCAAACATTGCTCCACTTGGGTATTTAAATGTCATGAGCTACAACCGGATAAGCTATGTCGAAGTTGATAAAAAAAGAGCACCAACTATTAAACAAATGTTTCATCGGGTAGCAGAAAAAGGACAAAGCGGTAGAGTCATTAAAATGTGGTTAGACCAAATCGGCTTCGTCACGAGAAGAAATAAACCACTTGCCTTAAGCAAGATTTACACCACATTGAAAAATCCATATTATTACGGAGAGTTTAGCTTTGGTGGAAAAATTTACAAAGGAAAACATCAACCATTAATTGCCAAAGAATTATTTGACAAAGCACAAAGACAACTATATGTCCCGCCAAAAGAGTGGAACAAAAAACTATTTCCCTTCCGAGGGTTATGTAAATGCGGTAGTTGTGGTGAATGGATTACTGCAGAAGAAAAGTATAAGAAATCAAAATATGGCAGAGTCAAAAAGTACGTCTACTACCATTGTGGTAGACATATTGATTATGATTGCGACGAGCCGTATATTACCGAAGAAGACTTAATTCAACAATTGGTTGCCCATATTGATGAAATAAAACTTGATGAAAAAGAATTAACCAATCAATTAAAAAACGAGATTGAAAGATTTCACTCACTAAGAGTGGAAGTACTTCATCAAGAATTCCTGGCTGGAAACCTGAATCAATTCGACTATCCTCAAAAAGTGCCCCTGGATCGGGATACCGCCAAAGAATACTTGCTACACGTCTTAAAGGCTGGATCAGCCGAGGACAGAATCCAAATCATGTCAGCAATAAAGACAAAATTCATTCTTCATAATAAGCAACTTAATGTCAAAAGCTAACAATTTACCCATAAATCCTGAAAAGTAATAATAACTTTTATATCATCGAGCGGAAAAATATGTGTTTCTCTATATATTCTCTTAATGGGTATAGAAAAATCTTTCGCACACAGAAAAACTCTGATAGTTAAACTAGAATAGTTTTTACTTGAAATCGTTATTAAATTCTGATAATCGTTACTACCTGGCTTATCTAAAAATTTTCCAATATTATTTTTTAAGTCAAAAAAACTCATTTTACATAAACCAACCGGATTTTTGATTTTTTCTATCGGTGGTAATTTTTGTGACTTAAATTCAAAACCTCTTTTCTTTTCTTCTCCTCCAGTGATCCTACACATTTTTCCTGAAGGATGGTAAGAATATTTAACGGGACTCATGGCACTGGCATTATTTCTTTTAAGTTCTGAATTTATCGGAAAATGAAAATAGATACTTCGATCATTACCTCTGGTAACGCTACACAATCTAAATTGTCGCCTTTTGTTTAAAAGCAATATCTTGATTAATTTATCTTTCATAAAATCCTCTCATTACAGGCTATTTTACCGAAAAATGTCGAATTTCAAGAACCTTTACCAACAGGTTAGGGGAAAACCAACATACTGATCGGGTCGCATAGAACTTTGACCCTTTGGCGGAAGGTGTGGGAGTCGAACCCACATGCCCTTACGGACGCAGGTTTAGCAAACCTGTGGCTTACCATTCGCCGCAACCTTCCTTGACTTTGTTTAGTATATCAAACCTGCCTAGCCAAACCCCTTTTATTTGCGTTTTTATTTTTTATGTTAAACTCATCCCATATAAATTCTTTAAATAAAAAATGTCAACCCAACTAGAAAGAGAAAGAGATTGTTTTTATGGTTTAGCTCCATGGAAAATTCGGCGGATTCCTGACTATAAAACCCGAGACTTATTTTGCTCCAATAAAAACGAAACCTCTCCTTATCCTTGCGATAAACCCGATTGTCGAGAGTGTGTTCTGGCAAGAAGGAGTATGTTACAAGATCTTGCCATGGATATTAAACAAGGTTGTCAAGTTTTTCCTCCCACTTCAGAAGTAAAATATCTTATGTATGACTCCACCGGTAGACTCTTTCCTGGTCCACTTTGCCGACGATTAGTAAACAGTTGGGTAAGTGATGCGGAAACAGAACTGAGAGAAAAAAGGAGACAAAGAGAGGCAAGACAAGATTTGACAAAAATCATGAACCAAATAATAGGTTCCTCGTTATAGATAATTTGTTCTTCTGTTAAAATTTGCTATGACCACCATCTATCTCTTCCGTCACGGACAGACCACTTACAATCGTGATCATATTTTTACCGGCTGGCAGGATGCTCCGCTTACATCCGAGGGCGAAAAACAAGCCAAATATATCGCCAAACTTCTAAAAGACAAAAAACTGGATCTTGCCTACCAAACCCGCCTTTCCCGATCCATTGACACTCTTGCTCCTGTATTAAAAACTCATCCCGAAATCAAAAAGGTTATCACCGATGATCGTCTTATTGAACGTTCTTACGGTGACCTTGCCGGTCGTTTACATCAGGAGGTTATCGACAGATGTGGTCAAAAAAAATTTGATCTTTGGCATCGATCCTATACCACTCCTCCTCCTGGCGGCGAATCCTTTGCTGATGTCAAAGTTCGAGTAGGGGAGTTTATTAAGGATCTCAAAGCCAAATATAACGGGAAAGATTTAAATATTGCCATTTCCGCCCATGGCAATTCCATCCGTCTTTTCCGTCAAATTATGGAAAACGCCTCCATTGCCGACACTACTTCTTGGACAATTCCTTACGATAAAATCTTTGAGTATCAAATCTAATTATCAATTCTTCAATTACGAATTACGTTTTTTTAAAGTTACCTGTATTTTCCCGATTATTTTAAGCAATTCCTCACAATCACCCAACAATGAAATCTTCTGATTCCTGCTTATATATTTGCTGTCATGCAAAAGTCTTAGCCAATAGCCAGTTTCTCTGGCCTCTTTATAAGCTATGGCCAATTTCGATTTAAAATCCTTTAAAGAAACGGCACCAATAGTTTCCTCAATGTTCGCTCCTACCGATGTCCCACTTCTTAATATTTGCTTGGACAAAACAAATTCTTTTTTGTTTTTTACTAAAAATTTATATAAATTTACTATTCTAAGAGCAAAACCATAAGATTTTTCTCTTAAAACATTATCTTTCACTTTCTCGTAATTCGTAATTGATTAATTGTTTAATTGATCCTCTATCTCCATCAGTCTGTTATATTTACACACTCTTTCACCTCTTGTCGGCCCTACTTTTATATACTCACTTCCTACCGCTACCGCCAAATCCACCATAAAAGTATCATTCGTCTCTCCTCCACCTCTGTGACTTGGCACCGTCATCAAACCGTGTTTTCTTGCCAACTTACAACACTCCATCGTTTCGCTGACCGTTCCTGCCTGATTTAGTTTAATCAAAATCGCCGTCGCCGCTTTTGTTTCAATTGCCCTTTGCCATCTTTTTGTATTAGTTACCGTCAAATCATCTGCGATATTTGGCACTCTGCCATTAATTTTTGCCGTCAATTTCACCCAATTATCCCAATCATCTTCATCCAACATATCTTCCATTGTTACTATTGGATACTTGTCCATCCAGCTCAAGTAGTATTCAATCAGTTCCTCCGCCGTTAATGTCCTTTTTTCCGCTTTTAATTCGTAATTCGCAATTGAAGAATTGAAGAATTCACTTGCCGCCGCATCAAGTGAAATTCCCGCCTCCACCCCCGGCTCATAACCCGCCTTCTTTATTGCTTCCAGTAACAATCCAAGAGGTTCTTCGTTCGACTTCATCGCCACTGGTGCAAAAGCTCCGGTAATCGTTACATCCGGTTGTTTTACCCCAGCATAAGCCAACGCCCCCTCGTTACCGACATTGGTATTTATTTTTAATTCTTTAAAAATCTTTTTTAGAGCCGCATAAATTTCCATTTCTCGTCTCACATTTTCTCTGGCACTGTCGTTTTTAAGCATCGACACCAAATATTCCTGCAAATCGGTTGAATTATCAGCATGTTTTCCTCCTTCAATCATTACCACCATCGGTCGTGGCATTTTATACTCACCCTCTATTTCATAAATTTCCCTCAGGTACTTATATAATGGTATGGCCTTTTCCCTCGCTCCCGCTCTGGCCACCGCCAGCGATACTGCCAATATTGCATTTCCTCCCAGTCTTGCCTTATTTTCCGTGCCATCTAGCTCTATCATTTTTTTATCAATTTCTTTTAGCTCTGTCACTTCCATCCCCATCACCATCGGCCCAATTTCGTTTTCAATATTAGCCACCGCTTTCAACATCCCCTTACCTCCATATCTTTTTTCGTCTCCATCTGTCAATACCACCGCTTCATGACTGCCCGCCGAAGCTCCGTAGGGGACTGATGCCGTTGCTGTTATCCCCGATTCCAATTCAATTATTGCCTCTACCGTCGGGTCTCCTCCCGATGCCAATATCTCCCTTGCCCTTACATTTTTTATTTTACTCATTATTCTATTTTAACAATTTCTATTTCCATCTTTTCTCCACTATTGTTTTTATAAGTCACCAGATCGTTCACTCTTGCCCCAAGACAAGCCTTTGCCAGCGATAAGTTCGTCGATAATATTCCCAAGCTTAAGTCTTCTGCTCTCTTTGTTATCAGGAATATTTCCTTTTTTCCATTTATTTTGACCTCGATTTCAACCCCTGGTTTCACTCTTTCACTTTTTTTCTTTTTGTTTTTAATCAATGCCTCCAATTCTCTCAGCGTTCCAAGCGTCTTTCCCAAATCATCCTCTGCCATGGTGATCTCGTTTTCCATTGCCCATCTGGTCGCCGTTATGTATCTTGACTGATTTCTGTTATCTGCACTCCCTATCTTTTCTCTTCGCTCTTTTATCAACTTCTCTAGAGGTTTTATTCTCTTTTTCAGTACTAAAACTATCTCTTCCAATTTCATGTCTAATTATAGCTCACCTAAGTTAGAAGTAGCGTTCTAACTTTTTTATCCATTTTTTAATTTGAATATCTTTTATCTGTCCCCACTCCCATCCCAAATTTTTCTTTACCATCAAATTTCCTCTAAAATTTTTTAACTTTTTTATATCTTTCAGTCGATAAAATTGCACATACTCATCAATGGCAAAAATCTTACCATAAATATTACTCAAAAAATCCAAAAGTTTCCTGTTCCTTGAATTTATTCCATACTCAAAAAAGATGGTCGGTTTCCATTTTTTGATCAATTTTTGGGCTCCTTTTACTACTTCTGCTTCCATTCCCTCCACGTCAATTTTCATTACATTCACTTTTTCTTTTATTAGGTCATCCAATCGAATTATTTTTACTTTTCCTCCTCCTTTTTTCAACTTATGTGCTCCAAAATTACTCTCTGATTTTCTTATTTCCGCCCAGCCTTTTTTTTCTCCCGCTCCCGCCTTTACCAATTTAATATTTTCTTCCAAATTATTTTCTTTTACATTTTTTTCCAAAACAGCCAAATTTTTTTCTTCCGGTTCTATCGCATATACCCTAGCCCCTTTTTTTGCCGCCAATAGACTGTAGTAGCCAATATTCGCCCCCACGTCCACAAACACATCACCCTTATTTACTTTCTCCAAAATCAAATTAGTCAGGTACGGTTCATATTTCCCCAAAGCAATTCTCTGTCCAATATGCAAATCATCCCACTGGTACCAAATCTTCACCCCTCTATATATAGTACTCGTCAATTTTTTCATAAAGGACTTTTTATGTTTTTCAATCTCGGGTTAGTCACTTGCGTATATATCTGTGTAGTTCGAATATTACTGTGACCCAAAAGTTCCTGTACATAGCGGATATCTGTTCCATTTTCCAGCAAATGCGTCGCAAAAGAATGTCGTAAGCTATGAAATGTCGCTCTCTTTTTAATCCCTGCCTTTTTCAATCCTTTTTTAAACATTACTTCTATCGTTCGGCTCGACAATTTTCCTCCTCTGTTACTTTCAAACACTATTTCTTCCAATCCTTTTTGTCCCAAATATTTTTCCAACACCCTTTTAATTCTTTCCGGAAATAAGGTTATCCTATCTTTTTTTCCTTTACCCTGTTTGATTATTATCGTTCCTTCAGAGAGCAATATGTCTGCCACTTCTAGATTTCGTATCTCACTCAATCTTAGTCCTCCTCCATAAGCAACCGCCAATATCAATTTATGTTTTAGATTATCTGTATTTTCAATTATTTCTAATATTTCCTTTTTAGTTAGCACTGTTGGTAGTTTTTTTGATTTTTTCGAATAAGCCACCTCAATTTTTTTATATTTTTTCAATACTTGGTAATAAAAAAATTTAATTGCATTCAAAAAAATATTGATGGTTTGCCCCGCTTTCCCTTGTTTGTGCTTTTTCAACAAAAAATCCTTTATGTTTTCTTCATCTATACTTCCCAGATCATATTTTTTAAAATCAAAATATTGTTTCAATCCTCCGCTATAAGCTTTTATCGTTTTCTGACTGTAACCTCTTAGTCTCAACTCTCTTTCCATCCTTTTCAGATACACTTCTTCCATTTCTTTTGCTAAAATACTAACAACTAAAATATACAAAAACTTCGCCTATCACACAAGTTTTTGTAGTTATCTAGGCATTACTTCGCCCATACACTAGTTATATGAAATTGCCCTTCACAACAAACTTAAGTTAAACTTATATTATGAACGACACCTTACTCATTGCTATCCTCGGGGGTGTCGGAGCAATGTTAGGTTGGGGGATATCTGATTTCTTTGCAAAAAAATCTGTAGACAAAATAGGTGACATCACCGCTCTGCTTTGGATGCAAACACTTGGTCTTCTTCCGTTGATTCTGGTTTTCCTGTTCAAATTTGATTTGCCTGCTATCACACCAAGTCTCCTTTTGAAACTAACCGCTCTTGCCGCAATCGATGCGGCGGGCTATCTATTTTTTTATCGGGCTTTAGAAAAAGGTAAAGTGAGCATTGTTAGTCCGATAGTAGCCTCGTACGCCGCATTTTCGGTGTTAGTTTCGGCGGTTGTTTTTGGAGAATCCATTTCCACCATTTCCGCACTGCTATTAGGATTGGCTTTTGTGGGGATTTTACTCACATCATTTGATTTTAAGGAGTTAAAAAACGACAAGTTAGATAAAAAAGATTTAATTAAAGGTGTACCAGAGGCCATCCTATCTGTTGTCCTTTTTTCTTTTTGGTTTCCTTTTTGGGACGACTTTGTGAGCCATGGAAATTGGCTGTTTCTGTTGTTAGGTCAAAGAGCGGTTATGGCCTCTTTGCTATTCTTATTCACCAAAGTTAAAAAAATCCCCACAAAAATTAACAGTAAAGAAGTTTGGAAATGGTTATTCGTCATCGGAGGGCTTGATGTTTTTGCGTATCTCGCTCTTACTTGGGGTTACGGCAAATCAAATTTAACAAGTGTGGTCTCCATGTTGAGTGCGGGGTTTTCCTTGCCAACATTAATCATGGCAAGGATTTTTTTGAAAGAAAAACTTAAGTTTGTACAACAAATTGGAGTAGTAGTGATTTTACTTACCCTCATTCTACTTGCCGGATTTGGTTCTGCTCACTAGCTAATTTGTGAAGGGCAACTCCTGCGTCACTTCGTTCCTTGGCCTCGTTGCACTTTCGTCGAATTGATGAAGAAAATTTTATCAATTCTCCTCAGATCATATAACACAGTATGTCCTGCTCATACGGTTGCACCTTTTCGCCCTAATTAAGCAGACATGTTGTAAAATTAAACAGCCTAACATGTCCGCTTAACTACGGACATACTGAAACGTTGGGCAAAAATTCGCTTCGCTCATTTTTGTCCAATGGGCGGCGTCAAAACGCCAGCTGTGCTCAGCGAAGCTTCGCCCAACTGACGCATATACAAAATCGCCTATGAGATAATAAATTATCTCAAGAGCGACTTCGTATATACGCCGCCCATTATATGAAATACATTTTTAATTTAAAGATTTTTCACTCGGCTTTTTATTAAGAAATAAAATGGTATTAGGGGGATAGAACAAAAGGAAGCATAGGATAAAGTGCTATAATTTACACAGATGAAAAAAGAATATGTATGGACTTGTGACTATTGCGGTAAGGAGTTTCCAACAAAGAAAAAAAGCGATCAACATGAATTAAACTGTCCCAATAGAAAAGATCAAGAACTTAAAGTGGAACCAACAAAAATTTGTAGACACTGTAAAGAGGTTGTTAACGAAAAAGCAAAAAAATGTCCTCATTGTACCGGTGATCTGAGGAGTTGGTTTAGAAGGCACCCTTTCATTACTTTTTTGCTCGTCTTGTTTATTTTTATTTCTATCATTTCGTCAAGCGGTGGAGATAACAATTCTCAAAAATCAAACACAAATGTTGTACCTCCATCTTCTGTCAAAATAACGCTCCCAATAATGGACATTTATGGAAAAAGTGAAGAAGTCATAAAATCGACCTTTTCTGGTATTTCTACAGACTATTTTGATGCAGGATTGACACCTTCAAATAAAATTAAAATAACAGGATTTGATATAAAAGGCTCAAAAATTAATGTTCAAATTGATTACTCTGTTCAATCAGGAGAGCCATATTACATCGGATATTCTTTTTCGGAAGAGCCGTTATCAGAAAAAGACGCTTGGAATTTTGTAGGATTTGAAAAACCAAAGCAAGACACTAAAACTAATCATGGAATAGTGGCCAGGGAGGTTTTTTACTGGGAAAACAGTAACGAGATATATCCGTTCAAGTCAGTACAAGCAATATATGAGTCAAATGGAAAAGTCGGAAAGATTTCATTCGGGATGGAGGATACAAACATGGCGAAAGGGAATAACTCTTTATATTACGTACCAATTTCTCAATAATTTTAGTTGCAAAAAAACAAAAAATTCACCCCTGACCCCTTTTACTCTTGGTAATATCCACCATCAGACTTGATAAACCACACCCCTCTACTCACAGGATATTTCTCAATTATTTCTTTCTTTTCAAACAAAACCCTTCCAAGATAAAAAGGGATTTCCTCAAAGCCTTTTTCGGAATAAGCATAAACAGGAATATTTTCTCCAGACTTTTGAACATAATACTTCGTTTCTAAGAAGTTCATATTATTTTCTGGAATTATGACATCACCCGATTGTACTTTCGACAATACTTCTTTCACCCCCCAATTAATTGGAGGTTTTGTTGTTTTTCTTAATAACTCTTCACTACTTTGAACGCTAAACAAAAGATAAGCGACGACAAAAGCAAAAATATAACAAGAAAGAGAATCACTTCTTTTGCTTAATTTAAAAAGAGAAATAACAACCCAAACAATAAAAATCGGTAATGCTGGAATTAAATACCTTTCATGATAAATAGGTACCCAATAAGCAGAAATAATATAAACAATTAAAAAAGGAATTGAGAAAAGAAAGATCAAAAGCAAGGACTCTTTTTTTATGTTGTTTTTTTCTTTCTTTTTAGTTGCTCTTATTACCCAATAAGAAAAAGCCAAAAAAACCAAAATCAGAGTAAGGTTGTAAAGCATCGCTCTACTGGGATAGTCAGGGTTTCCCTGAAAAAAGACTCTAAACGAATCAACAAAAATTGAGGATGTTTTCGGCCCAATCCAATAACCACTTGCCACCTTTACCCATTGCTTGTAAAGAAAAACAGACCATCCCAAAAAAACCAAAATTGAAAACCCAAACAGTTGAAAAAATCCTTTTAACTGTTTTGTCCAATTTTCTCTATTCTCATAAAACCAATAAACAAGAAAAGGAATAAAAAAGAAAATCCCAAAATTGTGACTAAAAACCATTAACCCTAAAAACAAAGCAGAAATTACATAATTTTTTTTCAGATAAAAAAGAGTAGCCATAATAACTGTAAGCGCAAAGAACATATAAGAAGTTGTGTCAAAAGCATATTCAAGTAAAAAAGGATTTAGAAAAACGGCAAAAGCTCCGAGTAAAGATATTTTCCAGTTTTTTATAAAATGTTTAATAAGAAAAAAACAAGTCAGTACAATTAAAAGGTGAGTTAAAAAAGAAAAGGTTCTGGTAACATACTCTGCGTCTCCAAAAATTTTCATCCAATAATGAAGGAAAAAGTAATAGAGAGGAGGATGAACATCTTTGGCAGTAAGAAAGAAGATATCCTTTATACTCTTTAAAGAAAGTAAAACACTAAAGGCTTCATCTCTCCAATAACTCTGATGCAAGATTGGTAACACAATTAATTATATCTTATTTTTACAAGTACCACTAAAGAATCATCGGGTAGATATTCAAATAAACAAAAATAACAATTCAGCTTCAAAAATTCACCCCTGACCCCTCTTTTTTTCGCTGAATCAAAGAGAGAAATAAAAAGCCGAGTGAAAAATAAGAATAAAGAAAAAAATGTACTCCTCCTTCGTTTCACTCAGTCGGCCCCGTTGCACTTTCGTCGAATTGATTTAGAAAATATTTTATCAATTCTCCTCAGGTCATATAACACAGCATGTCCGGCTCAGTCCTTGCAGTCCTTCGTCCCACATTATCCAAATTTGTTGTAAAATCAGACAGTTTAACAAATTTGTCTAACGTCGGACATACTGAAACGTTGTCTAAAATTTTACTGATTTTTATGACAGTACTTTGGCCCGAAAGGCTTAAAAAAGTTCAAGAGGCTATTTCTAATCATCCAACCAAGAAGGGTTTTGATTTTTGCGACTTGGTCACATTGGAAATAGAAATCAGAGAAGCGGCCGTTGAAAATCTCAGAACTCACGCCACCTATCTTGCAGCAGGTGATAGAGAAAGATATTTAAGTAATCTTGACAGTTGGTTTAGACAACTTGTTCCTGATAAAGAAAATCAGTAAAACTCTCACTTCGCTTGCCTCGCTGCGCTCTCAGCCGACTGTTTGAGGCACCAAGTTTATAACAGTCTGGCCTCGGGTCACCTAACACGGTATGCCAACACGAAGTATTGGGAGCTCACTTCGTTGCACTCGTTCGACCCACATTATCCAAATTTGTTGTAAAATCAGACAGTTTAATATATTTGCATAACTTCCTACATACCGAAACGTTAGGTGAAATCAAAATGATGTTTTATTTTTTAGCCCTCGAACCACCATTCACCAAATGACCGATTGTCCCTTCTGCAATATTGATCCAGTAAAAACCCGAATCTTAGATGAGGGTAAATATGTCCGTGTCATCTTTAGCAACCCTCGTCTGATGCCCGGCCATCTTTTAATTGTCCCCAAACGTCATGTCGAAAAACCATCTGATCTCCGACCAGAAGAACACCGTGAATTATGGAATAAAGTTGTTGAATTTCAGGAAAAAATTTTAACTAAAATATCATCTGGTTGCGACATTAGACAAAACTGTCGTCCGTTTCAGAAACAGTCCAAGGTCAAAGTCCACCATCTCCATGTCCATCTCCAACCAAGAGAACTTTTTGACAAGCTTTACCAAAAATGCCAAATTTTTGAAACGGATATTTTTCAAGAATTACCAACAACTGAACTAAAAAAACTTCAAAAAATTTTTTCCTGATAAAACATCATTTTGACTCTTCACTTCGTTGCACTCGTTCTCCCAAATCCCTGCCCGTTCTGGAGGGACTTGACTGTTGTAAAATAGATATTGTAACAGTCCTCTTAACTACTGACATGTTGAGCAAGGCGAAATCCAGCACCGCAGGACTGAAACGTTAGCCAATAATATATAGTTTGATATAATAAAGTATGAATATAGTTGAAAACGTTGAAATAATTGGCGGTCCCGATGGCAATAGATTTGAAAATATGACAGTTGAAGTCGTCAAGTCAAGATGCATTAATAATGTTCGTGGTCAGTGTTACTTACCATCCTCATGGGATTGAACATAGACGAAGGCAAGGGACAGCTCCTTGCATTCCTGGCTACTCAACTCTTTATTGCACCCCCGCGGTCAGAGAAGAATAGCCATTAGCTAATACGCTTCCTCGCTTCGCTCCTCGACCCCACTGCCTTCTGATAAAATATTTTATTGATGATGAGATTAACTATCAGAAAACTCCAAGAAAGTGATATCGAAATTATTTCAAAAGCTTTTCAGAAAATCGGTTGGAACAAGCCGGTCTCACAATATCAAAAATACTTTTGCGAACAAAATAAGGATAAAAGATTGGTTCTTGTTGCTTTAATCGACGATAATTTCGCCGGTTATTTAACCATTCTTTGGCAATCAGAATATCCTCCATTTAAAAAACAAAACATTCCCGAAATTGTTGATCTCAACGTCTTACCAAAATATCAACGTCAACAAATAGCTACCGGTCTGATGAATAAAGCCGAAAGTCTTGTCAAACAAAAATCAGATACTATTGGTATCGGTGTTGGTTTAGCCCCGGATTATGGCCCCGCTCAAAAAATGTATGTTTCTCGTGGATATGTCCCGGACGGGTTAGGCATTGTTTATGACAACAAAGTTGTCTCTTTCGGTCAAAAAGTAACCGTAGACCATAGTCTCGAGATCCACCTTACCAAACAGTTAAAATAATCGATTAAAAAATACTTCTCGCTTCGCTCCTCGACCCCGTTGCACTTTCGGTCGGAGAGTAGAGGATCGATTTTACTCTCCTCTCTCAGGTCAGACAACACGGTATATCTGGTTCGTTCGGAATTAAAGAAATTAATAAAACAAAAAATGTGTTTTCGTCCTTTTGGACTCATCAGTATAGACACACATCTATAAAACATAAAAACACCCACCGTCGAAAAACCAAAAAACAAACGATACCGCAACGGTATCAAATTTTCGGTTTTCCGGAGAGAGGCGAGGTCAAAACCCCAAAATGAAGAATCGTCCTCGCCTCTCTAGTCGGCTAGTCCTGTCGGATGGAACGGATTGGAGTCGAGCAGACCGAAAATTCGCTGTCGGTACTAAGCCGCACAACCATTGTCTCGCCCTCTTTCAAAGGTATGTCGGGTTGCTCGGTAACGTTCCCGAGCCAAGTTGAATAACCCAAGCCCTCAATTCGAGCTCGGTACCCAATCCCGTTTCGATCGAGGTCTCTCCATCCAGTATCGTCGGCGGGGCCAAAACGGTAAACAGTGCCACTCTCTGTGGTCACTGTTATCGCCTTGCTCTGATCTACTCTTGCCATTTTGCTCTCTCCTTCTGCTGGTGGGTGTTTTGTTCAGGTGCTAATATAGGTCATCCTATATTCAAACAGATTATACCCCAAAAAGACATTAAAGTCAACATTATAGGACTCAAACACATTAATTTCTTTTAACTCCTCACTTCACCCAAATTACCTGATTGTTATAATAAGAAAGTTTAACAATCGGTAACTTCAGACATACTGAAACATTAGGCAAAAATTCGCTTCGCTCATTTTTGTCGGAAATACGTTTTTAATTTTAAGATTTTTTGCTGGGCTTTTTATTAAGAAATAAAAACATTTAGGGGGATTGAAACAAAAGAGAACAAAACGAGGGTCTAGCAAAATTATCCCATAGTATTGACTTTTAACCTATTTCTTGCTATACTAACCATGTAAATATAGATATAATTATATCCTATATTTAGTACTTTTACATTAATGACTACTCGCCTGTGGATGGCAGTTTGTCCCGATTGCGTCGGGATAGTCTGCCATCCATTTGGATTTGGCAATAGTTTCTTTCACTCAGAATCAGAAAAGGAGACTCTCGTGAAAACCTGTTCTCATTGTCAGAAATCCTTTTACGTTCCCGATTACGTTCCCGATGCCGTCTTCTGTCCTTACTGTGGCGAAAAAATGCCTCTTATCTGCAGTAACTGCGGAGAAGAAGTAGAAGGGTTCGCGTGGCCGCAGTATCATCTTTGCGAAAAGTGTGGCGGTACTCCACAATCTCCAGAAGACTATGAGGAAACCGACGAGGAATGCTCTCGTTGCACCAGGGATTGTCCCGGTCAACCGGCAGACTACCCTCCTTGTCGTCACTTCACGACAGCTTCCTGCCCCGAAGAAGATGAGG
>Ga0210057_1001108_pt1 | contig 41916 bp, 36 predicted proteins | sample CryGeyCG2114_010_2_FD_183968 | JGI IMG/M metagenome (GOLD analysis project Ga0210057, IMG submission 183968) | Groundwater microbial communities from aquifer - Crystal Geyser CG10_big_fil_rev_8/21/14_0.10 (SPAdes) (version 2) | ecosystem: Environmental > Aquatic > Deep subsurface > Groundwater ... | reverse complement strand
TTTCATACCTGAACACATTTCGGCTTTTCTAAATCACTACAATACCGAACGACTGCACATGGGAATTAATTTCAAAACGCCGGCCCAGTTAATTCAAAAGTGATTCCAAGGTCTTGAATTTAATACAGAACATACGTAAACCTAGCTAGGTTTACGTACATTAAACGAAACCGCCCCTATTTCAGGGGCGGTTACAAGATCGAGTTTAGCTCTTGCTGAAGGACTTTCGGCAGTTCTCGAAAGTCCTTTTCTTTCGAGAATCTTCGAATCTCATCTTCAGAAAAAAGTGTCGAGGTCCGACATTTCCTGAGCAGCATCAGGCGAGACTTCGAGTCTCTTCTCTGCCAACCCAAGATACAACGATTCAAACAAAAAACATTGGGTACACAGTCTTCAGACATTCAGCACCTCCTCTCATTGGAATATACACTATCTCCTCTGTTGTCTCCAGTCGTCAATTTTTTTGTGATGCCCTGAAAGCAGAATCTTGGGTACTGCATATTTTTTATTACAATATCTGAAACTCTCGGGTCTCGTATAGACATCGGAAGATGAGACCCTTTCTTCTTCCAGAGAATTATAACTACCTAAAACTCCCGGTACTTGTCTGGCAATTGAATCAATCAAAATCATGGCCGGCAATTCCCCACCGGTTAAAACAAAAGGTCCGACTGAAATGGAGTCCATTTTGAATGCCTTCTTTACCCTTGAATCAATACCTTCATATCGGCCACAGACTAGGACAACATCTTTGCACCCCTTGGCTGTTTTTTTGGCATAGTTGGTATTAAATGGCAGACCACTCGGTTCGAAGAAGATAATCTTCACCTTTCTCTTTCGACCCTTAGCCTTGGCAATGGCCTTGATAACCGGTAGGGCTTGAATAACCATACCGGGTCCACCTCCGTATGGTTTCTGGTCAATTCGCTTGTGTTTATCTTTAGTGAAGTCTCGCGGGTTATAGAAAGAGACCTTGATCTTCTTGTCTTCAATGGCTCTTTTCAGAATAGACTCATTTAAATATGAGTCTAAAGATTTTGGAAACAGGGTAATGATATGAAAATGCATGTTTAAGGTATATAAAAAATCCCTGCCATTGGCAAGGATTTTTTATTCTGTTTCTATTCTACCATTTTTAAATCTTCCATGGCTTCATCAACACTCTTTTGTGCATCAGCCGCTTCCGGAGCACGCCGAGTTGATCCCTCCGGTTCATTAATCTTTAGGTTAACTCGAGCATTATTCTTCATTCCAACAACTCGTAGAAGTGTTCGGATAGCCTTAGCGGTGTTTCCAGATCTTCCAATGATCTTACCCATATCCTCTTGATGGACATCAAGGGTTAGAAGCACTCCCATCTCATCAACCGTTCGGTTAACCTTCACACTGTCTGGATTATCAACTAACATCTTAACTACAAACTCTAGAAATTCTTGATCCCTTTCCATATATATAATGATCTAAAAGTAATATTGCAGGATATCTGCTAAGTTGATTTTAGCAGTAAAACGAGAGTCTAGTCAAACTAAATATACTATTCGGCAGGTTTTTCTCGAGCTGGTACTTCCTCTACCTTAGCCTCTTCTTTCTCTGGTTCCTTTGGAGCTGGAGTTTCCTCTTTTGGAGCTTCTACTGGAGTAACTTTCTCAGCCGGTTTTTCTTCTGCTTTAGCTTCTTCAGCCGGTGCCTCTTTTACAATCGGTGTTTTCTTGGGTAGAACATTGATCTTTTTACCCTCAATTATTTTCTGTGAGATTAACAGGTTGTGAACCGTATCAGAAGGCTTGGCTCCCTTGGAAATCCAATATTTAATTCGCTCAGCATCAAATTGGACCTCATCTTTATGAGGATTATATGATCCGAGGATTTCATTAAAACGACCGCTCTTTGGGCCATTCTGCTTATCAGTCAAAAGAAGGCGAAACATCGCCTGGTTCTTTCGTCCAACTCTAGCTAATCTAATCATTAACATACCTCTGGGATGATACTAGATTCCCTCTATTCGGTCAACTCGGGAAGCTATGATATAGTCATACAATATGAAAAGAGAGACAACCGAGGGCCAAATTGTTATTTCGGCTAAAGGCCAGGGATATGTGCCTTATAAGGGGGAGAGCTTAGAGATTAATTCAAAACATCTAAAGAATTCTTGGTCTGGAGACCAAGTTTTAGTTGAGATAACCGGCAAGGATAAGGGCCAGGTCAAAAAAATCATCAAACGAGCTCACCCTAAGGTGGTTGGTATCACCTTCGTTGAGGCCAATCGAACCTATCTGATACCAGACAATCGCAAGCTTAAAAAGCAGATTGACATCAAAGACTCCGGGGTTGAAGCTGGCCAAAAAGCGATTGTGGCTATAACTTCTTGGGGCACAGAGTTTGAGCATCCACAAGGAACTTTGGAAAAAGTTTTGGGAATGAAAGGAAATCACGAAGTTGAAATGGAATCGATTCTTTTTGATAAGGGTTTTGAATCTAACTTCCCAGCCGGTGTTGAGGAAGAAGCTAAGGAAATTGCTAGAAAGGAGGAGCCGATTCCAGAAGCTGAAAAGAGGGGCCGCCGAGACTTTAGAAAAACCCTAACCTTCACCATTGACCCGTTTGATGCCAAGGACTTTGATGATGCCCTCTCATACAAGAAACTAGAGAATGGTCACCTAGAGGTTGGTGTTCACATTGCCGATGTCTCACACTATGTTAAACCTGGTACGGAATTGGATAAAGTAGCTAGAGACAGAGGCTTCTCGGTTTATCTAGTTGATCGAACCATCCCCATGCTCCCAGAAGTGCTGTCTAACGACCTATGTAGTCTAAACCCCGAAGAAGAGAAGTTGGCCTTTTCAGCTGTTTTTGAAATAGACAATACGGGTAAGGTCTACACTAAATGGTTTGGTAAGACCGTTATAAAGTCTGATAAAAGATTCTCATACAAAGAAGCTCAAGAATCTATAAACAACGATGGTCCGTTTTCTAAAGAACTCCGAGAGTTGAATGAGATTGCAAAAAAGGTAAGGAAAGATCGAATGAATGCGGGTGCTATTGATTTTGAAACCGATGAAATTCAGTTCGAACTTGATAAAGATTTTAAACCCATAAAAGTCTACCGCAAAGAAAGGTTAGACACTCACAAGCTAATTGAGGAATTTATGCTCCTAGCCAATCGAGAGGTTGGTGAATACATGTTTAAAGCTCATCAGAAAGACAAACGGGGAACCTTTGTGTATCGTATTCACGGAGAGCCGGATAAGGAAAAATTGGATCAGTTGAGCATCTTCTTAAGAGCCTTGGGATACGATTTTCATTTAGGTAAAGGTAAGTTGACCTCTAAAGATATCCAAGCTGTCCTAAAAAAAATTGAGGGTAAAGCCGAAGAGTCGCTAATCAAAACCGCAGCTGTCAGGTCTATGGCTAAAGCGATCTACTCAACTAAAAACATTGGCCACTTCGGACTAGCTTTCCAATACTATACCCACTTCACCTCACCAATCCGAAGATACCCTGATCTCATTGCACACCGTATTCTCTGGAATCATTTAAACAACAAACATGTCTCTTCGGATAATTTTGCTCTATTCTCCAAAATTGCAACTGAGGCTTCCAACCGAGAGATATCTGCCGCTGAAGCTGAGCGCGAGAGCATTAAATTGAAACAAGTAGAATACATGTCTGGACAAATTGGTAAAGAATTCCAAGGTATTATTTCCGGTGTCACTGAGTGGGGTCTATACGTTGAGGAAAAAGATACTAGGGCTGAAGGCATGATTAAGATTGGTTCCTTGGGTAATGACTACTATGAACTGGACAAGAAAACATACTCGATTGTTGGTAAGAAAACTAAAGAGCGCTACACCCTTGGAGATGAAGTTAAGTTTAAAGTAATTGGAGCTGATATAGACCGAAAGAATCTAGATTTTGAATTGGCGAAATAAGAAAGGGCCACAACCGTGATGGTGTGACCCTGAGAGGAGGTGATAAAGGGGCTTAGATTGGGAATGTGATGGTTTTTAGAAAATGCGTGTGCTTTACACGGAGGAGCTAATATCCTCAACCCGCACGATTTGCTCTACGAGTTTCGCTCGTATCGTGGCAGAATCGCTCGGTTTTTTTGGTTTAGGCTACCTTAGCCGAACCACTCACCACATTGCCCCTTGTTTTTAAAACATGGAACTGTTCCCTTTTAATAATACCACTCTCTACTTAGCCACGACAACTGCCTCATCAAAAGCAACTGAAAGAAGTTTAGAAACTCCACCAGAACCCATCGTGACACCGTAGAGAATGCCAGCTCGGGACATTGTTTCTCGATTGTGAGTGATCAAAATTAACTGGGAGTGCTTAGAAAGATTTTCAACCATATCACCATACTTTCGGGAGTTAGCCTCATCCAGAGCAGCATCAGTTTCGTCGAGAATAATAAATGGTGGTGGAGTTACTTGACTCATTGCAAAGAGTAGCGCAATGGAAGTTAGCGCTCGCTCACCACCTGAGAGCATCATTAAACCCTTAATTTTCTTTCGAGGTAGGGAAACAGAAATATCAATACCCTCTTCGATTTCTTCCTCCTCTCCTTCGGAAAACATTTCTAAATCAGCCAAGTGACGCTTCTTTGACTGAATAATTGAGAGGGAAGCATTTCCACCACCAAACATTAGCTCAAAGAAGTTTTTAAATTCCTTATTAATCTTATTAATTCCCTCCTTAAAATCATTGGCTAATCTTTCTTTGAGATCGGTGATAAGTTGCTGAAGCGACTCGGCTGTTTTTTCCAAATCAGCTAGTTCTAGAACTAAATGTTGCTCACGCTCTGTAACATCTTCGTATTCCTTCAAAACATCACTGGCTGAACCCCCACCCATATCTTCCAAACGGATCTTCATCTTCTCAATTTTTCTTCTCTTTTCCTCTTGTTGATCTCGATCCTGGGAATCATTAGTTAAAACATATTTCTTAAAATCTAAAATCTTTTGACCAATAAGAACAGATCCTTCCCTCAGTTCTTCGTCAAAAGCTCTCTTTTCTTTTTGGTAGATAGCCTCTCTATTTTGTAGAGTGTTTAGAATGGACAAGATTTCATTACGTTCCGCTCGAATCCGAAAGACCGAAGTTTCCGCACCTCTTTCACTATCACGCTCTTTTTCAATCTCTTTCTCGAGAGCGTCATAACGGCTGTTTAACTCTTTTTCTTTTTTGATAATTTCATTTAACCTTTCATCAATTTGTCTTTTCTGATTCTGTAAATCATTAATATCACTGTTAATATCCTGCCGGAGAGTATTTTCTCGATTCTCTTTGTATCTGGCTAAAAAACCACGGAGCAAGCTTTTGATCCGTAGAAGGGAAGTCCGAATAAGGGAAACGTCGTCTTCGGTCAAAAGACTCTGGATGTCTCCTTCCAAATCCAAAGAAAACTTTTCGATTTCACCATATGGAATTTGTTGTTCAGGTGAAAGTTGATCTTCTTGTCTTTGCAACAATCTTTGCTGTCCCCGAATCTCGCCCTCGATCTGTCCGAGCTCTCGGGTAATAGAATCTCTGTCTCCTCTTATTTTAGAGATTTCTTTTTCCAGAAAAACCAACTCCTGACTCTTTTCATCTTGATGCTGACTATGCTCTAAGATATTGGTGGCTTCTTGCAGTTCCATATCTAATTTTTGCAACTTTTCTTTCGGTTCTTTGCTCCGGGCGCTAATAGCTGTTTTTTCCAACTCTAAATAAAGATGCTCTCTTTTTAGATAATCCTGATACCCAAGTTCCAGTTCTTTCCGAAGCTCCTCGGCTTTCTGAATTTTCTCGACCTGTTTCTGTAAAAATTTCAAATGTGGAGCAATCTCTTTGCGAAGCAGTTCCACCTCTCTGATGTTCTCGGCTGTTTTGGTCAATTTTCTTTCACTTTCAATAATCTTATATTGATAAACCCGCAGACCCAGAGCATCTTCAATCATAGACTTTCGATCTTTGGAATTAGCACTTAAAATTCGATCAGCTTCTCCTTGAGAAATGATATGGTGTCCGGTTGAACCAATATTAGCCTTGGAAAGGAGTTCACTAACGTCTTTCAGCCGAACTTGGCTACCGTTAATCTTATACTCATTGGTTCCATCTCGATGCACAATTCTTTCAATTGTAACTTCATCAAAGTCCAGATCTAAAAACCGAGTACTGTTATCAAATGTAATCTTGACTGAGGCTCGATTCATTCTCGAAGCTCCACTAGAACCATTGAAGATCAGGTCTTCGCCACGTTTACCGCGCATTGATTTGATAGACTGCTCGCCCAAAACAAAGCGGAAACCTTCGGCCACGTTGGATTTCCCGGAGCCGTTGGGACCAACAATAGCGGTGATCGGGGTGTTGAATTCCAAAAGCCCTCGCCTGGCGAAGGACTTAAAACCGTTTATTTCTAGAGATTTCAAATGCATTGTTTAAAATAATACCAGTTTTGAGTGTTAAATAAAAATGTTTTGACAAAAAGTGTCTAATTATGTAAGATATGAAAAGCAGTAGGGTAATAATGCCCTGCTTGAAAAAGGGGTCCAAACATGGACATCGAACGTCATTTGGAGATTATTCGCAGGTTGGTCAAGGTTCTGTTGAGAGAACGGGATGTTACGCTCAAATCCTCGGTTTTGAAACGGGAGATGCAGAACTTGGCCAAAACCCTGGAAGTCTCTACAGAGGAATTGGTAGACGTTGTCGCCCCAATTATGGAGGAACTCTGGGATGAAATGTGGGAACGTGGATCGAAGAAGAAGTCGTGATTTTCTTTCGGACAAAGACACTGGTTAAAGCTCTAAGCTTTCTGAAAGGGTAATTGCGCCACTTCCCAAGGAACTGGCTCAGAACAAGAACCTCTCCACTGTCTTTGATCGAACCGCTGGTTCTACCGGCGGTTTTTTCTATCAAAAAAGCGCCCGTATTAGAACGCTTTGAAGAACTTGAAACCATCAAGGACCAATGATGACATCGATAGGCTCGTCGAGAGAGACTGGATCCTCATAACCACCCGGAACAGTTGTCCTTCCGGTAGGTCTGAGAACCGGATAAGCCGGATCTCAGTCTTCATTGACAGTCAGAATGCCAAATTCAATGTTGTATTCTGTGCCGTCGTCAAAACTGGCAATTACCCGATCACCTTCGAAGAGTCTGTGTTTGTCTTCGACAAAAAAACTGATGACAACTCCTCCAGTCTCCGGACAAAACTCCGCCCAATCTTCGGTGTTTAGGGACATGTTGGTATTCCCATCAAACTGTGATCTCTCGAGAAGCCGAAAATCCTCTCTAACACACTGGCCGGATCGAGGCTCGGTTCTACACCACCATCAATCTCGATCGTCATGATTGAATCGGAATGATCATTGTTCTCATAGATCTTCACCTCGGCTTTTTCCAAAACAGTTCCGGTAGAAAGATGGATTGTTTCTTCACCAACCAAATGCAGTCCGCCCTTGTTCTCGTGGCACATGGCTAAACCTCCTTGTATGGATTGTTTTCCATAGAAATTATGTCTCTCCAAAGAGATAAATGCAAGTTATACCCAACCCTTGGCCTTTAGAGCATTTCGAGCCGCATCTTGCTCAGCCTCTTGTTTGGAATTACCATTTCCTTGAGCAATTTCTTCTCTATCAATATAGACTCCGATGACAAACTTCTTATTATGATCCGGTCCGGATTCTCGGATTGTCTTATACGAAGGAGTCACACCGGTAGCTTCCTGAGCTTTCTCCTGGAACTTACTCTTGGCATCCATCCAAGATCCTTGTTGGACAATACCATCTATCAGTACAGAGATGTGCTCGATAATAAAGTTTTTAGCTTTTTCATAGCCAGAATCCAGATAAATAGCTCCGATTAAAGATTCGACAGTGTTAGCCAGAATATTTTCTCGAGCTTTACCATTGTCTTTTGACTCACCCCTGGAAAGTCTCAGATATTCGTTCATTCCAAGCTTGTTAGCCACTCCCGAGAGAGTTTGAGCATTAACCAAAGCTGCTCTGTACAGGGTCATGGCCCCTTCGGTTTCTTGTGGATACTTTTTGTATAGATAGTCAGTGGTTACTAATTCTAAAACAGCATCACCCAAAAACTCTAGGCGTTCATTATGTTCGCCCTGGCCTTTATTTTCATTAACAAAGGATCGGTGAGTAAAAGCTTGCTTCAACAATTCTTTATTAACAAAATCGATATTTATGTTTTTCTCAAACTGACTGAAATCAACGTCCATATATTAAGTTACTTTTTTAGGAGTATTTTAACTGCCTTGGTAACTAGAGGCAGAATATCGTTATAGAAATTTAAGTCAAGTATCTCGGCCAATTTGAACCAGCGAGCATCATCTAAACCTCCGGATTCACCCAGTTTTAAATCCTGGTGTTTGGCTTCTGCCAAAAAATAATTTACCTGTTTTTTAATCTTGCCTTTTTCCGGATCATAAGCGATATAGGAATTTTCTCCGAGTTTTTCTTCGATTTTAGCTTCAATTCCCAGATTCTCTTTAACCTCTCGAATAGCACACTCCTCGACACTTTCTTCTCCCTCGATACCTCCCTTAGCTAAAGTCCAATGGCCAAAAACATCATGTACCAAGGCCAAATAAATATCTTTGCTATCTTTGGCATAGACAACCGCCCCACCCTTATGCTCTACCGGCACCTCATCATCCGGCAGATCTTCATTCTTGATCTTAGATTTCTTTTTGCCAACATCATCCTTGCCCGGCTCACCGAGTTCTTTATAGACAGCACCCAAAACACCGTTCACAAACTTTCCGCTGGCATCTCCACCGAAGTTCTTAGCCAGTTCAATAGCTTCGTTGATAGCTACTTTCGGTGGGACTTCGGCTCGATCTCCAAAGAGAAGCTCAAAGAGCCCGATACGTAGAACGTTTCGGTCAACAATTGAGATCTTTTCAAGTGGCCAATCTGGTGCGGCCTTTTCGATAATAGTATTGAGTTCTTTTTTCTTTTTGATGACACCTTTTAGCAGATCTTCCATATAAGAAGTGTCATTTGAGCCTGGAGCAAATTCCTCGCTATCACGTTTTAGCGCCTCAAGAGCCTTCTTTTGAGTATAGGAAGAAAAGTCCCACTCAAAGAGCGACTGCAGAACTACTGAACGTGAAAGGTGCCGGTTTGCCATATCTACTATCTTTATTATAGCAGATATTATTATTTGTCAATTATTTCTTTTCTTCTTTCTTCTCCTCTTGTCCCAGTTCCTTCATCTTCTGTTTTCGTTTCTCTTCTTTCTTGGCAATCTTAGCCTCGATATCAACAACCTGGTGATCTCGATAGGTACCGGTAACAGCTGAAGCTCGGTGTCTGATATGCGAAACACCCTTATCATTTTTAGTTAAAGTTGGTTTTTCTAGTCTATGATGCGAACGACGGTTCTTGGTATGCGCTCGCGTATGTCTCATTCGTACTACCATATGGATAGCAATACTAACCTGTTATAGAAAAAAAGCAAGTAAAAGAAAAACCAGGATATTGATATCCTGGTTTTGGGGGCTGTTTTTAGGCGGCAATCACAAAGGTTCGAACGCTTAAAGCAACCTTTAAAGCGTTGCGATGTCTCGGGACAAGATGTCTTTCTCCGGTCTCACCCAGAGCCTCGTCAACCGGTATCCACTCCGGCGGGTCCAAATGCTCCTTGTCGTTGCTAATTCGGCCGGTTCGAAAGTCTCCGGCATAATTGTTGATAAAAAACCACTTTTGAGTTTGGGGACCTCGATTTAAACCTGGGTCAGCTGGATTCTCGACATCTGCTCTCGGTAGCGGAATAGCATTGATCACATCCAGGCCCGCCTCAATCAGCACAGCTCGATCAAGGGTCTCCTCCGGAGACTCAGCCAAATAAGCACCATTTGTTCCGGAAGGTGGTTTCCAGGCGAATCCGCCATCGAAATACATTCGACGAATCAAGAGAACATAGATCTTATCCCCTTCGACCCGGAAAATGAATCCGGTTACTTGATGAGTCTTTTGGGCAGACATAGCTGCTCCTTTCTCTCCGGTAAGCGGGTGGTAGGAACTTCTGAAAGAAGAGTAGCATATAAAACAAGGGTGTCAAGATCTAGACACAAAACTCCTCCGATGCTCCTTGGTCATTCCATATTTCTTCATGGTTCTTCGATGTTTTAGAGTTCCATAACCCATATGGATATCAAACCCATACTTGGGATATTTTATAGCAAGTCTACGCATTAAAGCATCCCGATGCACTTTAGCCACGACAGAGGCAGCACTAATTAGCTTATTCTTCCCATCTCCACCGCTGATGGTCTGTTGGTGCTTAAACTTCTTTGGAGCCCGAAGAGTTCCATCTAGATAAATCTTAGATTTAGAATCAAGTTGCAGCTTTCTAATTGATCGGTTAACAGCCATTCTAATAGCCGTGACAATGCCTCTCTCATCAATCACTCTGGAACTAATTGAGCAAATATGGAAATCTAATTTCCCCTCTTTTCTGGCTTGGTGCAATCTCCAAGACCATTCTTCTCGTTTCTTCCGAGAGAGTTTTTTGGAGTCTGTAATACCTCGAAAATATATCATCGGAAAAGATTTGGGAATAGATAAAGCCGCAACTGTCACCGGCCCTGCCAGGGGTCCTCTGCCTACTTCATCTACCCCAACCTGTCTAATTCTCAGCATATATTTCAGTATAGTATACTAACTACACATGAGTAAGTTCATTCACCTACACACCCATTCCAACTTCAGCCTTTTGAACGCTTTACCGAAGATAAAAGAGCTAATTGGAGCCGCTAAAGAAGACGGCATGGATGCTCTGGCTTTAACGGACAATAGCAACTTATACGGCGCCATTGAGTTCTATATAAAATGCCAAGAGGCCGAGATCAAACCAATTTTAGGTATTGATGCCTATGTCTCTCTGCGAACCAGGTTCGACAAGCAAGCAGGTATTGATAAAGGTTGGCATCGCTTAATCTTATTAGCCAAAAACGAGAGAGGCTATAAGAATATTATTAAGCTGGTAACAACTGCTCACCTAGAAGGTTTCTACTACAAACCTCGAATTGATAAAGAGTTAATCGAGAAATATAGAGATAATCTAGTTTGTATCTCACCTTCTTTTAGTGGTGATATTGTATCGAGCTTAAAAGCCCACGATGAAGAGAAAGCTACCGATCTAGTTGCCTGGTACAAAAAAATCTTTCCTGACTTCTATATTGAAATAACACACCATCCAGAGATCGAGGGACACGAGGAAAGCATGGAGCAGTTGATAGCTTTTGCCAAAAAAACCAACACTCCGATCGTAGCTGCTCACGATGTCTATTACATTAAACCAGAGGATCGAGCTGCTAGAGAAACCCTATTGTCGGTTTCTAATAATGCCCCTAGATCATATAACGAAGGCCAAGAAGACCTCTCTTTTATCAGCCAAAAAAAAGCTCAGGAGCTGTTTAAAGAAACACCGGAGGCTTTGGAAAACACCATTAAGATTGCCGAAATGTGTAATGTCGAAATAACTCTCGGCAAAGAAGCTTGGAAATTCCCAGACTATAAACTGGCAAGTGGCAAAACGGCCGATGAAGAACTTCGAGATTTGGCATACAAAGGACTAGAGTGGCGAAAAATGGAACTGACTCCGGAGGTTAAGAAACGTATCGAATATGAACTCGAAATTATCAAAATCAAAGAATATTCAAAATACTTCCTAGTGGTGGCCGATCTTTTGAAATTTGCCAGAAAGAACTTAATTCTTTCTAATACCCGAGGATCGGCCGCCGGTTCTCTGGTCTCCTATCTAGTCGGTATCACTATCGTTGACCCCATCGAGCTAAAACTGCCCTTTGAGCGTTTCTTAAATCCAGATAGACCCTCAGCTCCTGATATCGACATGGACTTTGCCGATGCTAGAAGAGATGAGGTTATCGAATATACCAAAGAAAAATACGGCAAAGACCATGTCGCCCAGATTGGAACTTTCGGTACTATGTTAGCCCGTGGTTCGGTTCGAGATACCGCCAGAGCACTTGGCTTTTCATACAACTCCGGAGATCGGATTGCCAAATTAATTCCGATGGGTGCCCAAGGCTTTCCCATGACCATCGACCGAGCTTTAAATGAAGTCCCCGAGTTAAAACAATTGTATAAAAAAGATGCCGACACCAAAACCATTATCGACATGGCCAAAAAGATCGAGGGTTGTGCCAGACATATTGGTGTCCATGCCGCCGGAGTGGTTATTTCTCCTGATCCATTAACTGAAGATGTACCGGTTCAGTTTGATCCTAAGGGAAGTGAGAAGTTAATCACCCAGTATGATATGCATGCTGTTGGTGAAGATGGTGTGGGGCTTTTGAAATTTGATTTCTTGGGTCTCAAAAATCTAACCATCATGGGGAACACTGTTAAGCTGGCGAAGAAAGTCTTAGGTATAGACATTGATGTTGACCAAGTGCCGCTTGATGATACCAAAACATATGAAATGCTAGCCCGGGGAGAGACGGCCGCCACCTTCCAATTAAACGGCTCCGGTATGACCAAGTTCCTGAAAGACCTTAAACCTTCAAAGATCACCGACATTAACGCCATGGTAGCCCTGTATCGTCCCGGACCGATGGAATTCATCCCGCAATACATTGAAAGAAAACATAATCCACATAAAGTTAAGTACCTGGATCCACGACTTCAAGAAATCTTGGATCAATCGTATGGTGTCATCACCTATCAGGATGATGTCATGATGATCGCCATTAAGCTGGCCGGTTATTCTTGGATTGAAGCTGACAAACTCCGAAAAGCTATGGGTAAAAAGATTCCGGAGATGATGGCCGAACAAAAGGAAAAATTTTTCAAGGGTTGCCAGGAAATCGGTAAGTTGGAAAAGAAAAAGATCGAATCTCTCTGGAAACAGATTGAAACCTTTGCCGCTTATGGCTTTAATAAATGTGTCAGTGGAGACACTCGACTGACAGATGTCGAAAGTGGCCAGGTGATTTCTGCGAAAGAGCTGTATGAAAGCTCTAAAAAAATAAATATTCACACTTTAGACAGTGAGATGCGCCTAATCCAGTCTCCTGTAGAGGCCGTCCTGGAAAATGGCCGAAAGCGAGTCTATTTGATAAAGACCAGAAGTGGTCGTGAAATAAAAACCACCAACAATCACCCCTTCTTGACTATGGCTGGCTGGCAGGATCTCTCCAAACTGAAAACAGGAGATCGTGTGGCCGTACCAAGAATTATTAAAGTAAAAAAGAATACCAGCTCTTTTCAGGATTTTGAGATTGCAACCTTAGGATATTTACTTGCGGAAGGAAATCTTTGCCACCCACACGGTGTCTATTTCTATTCTAAATCAGAAGAGGAAATACTAGATTTCATATCTCAAGCAAAAAAAATGGAGAACGTTAAGGTGTCAATAAATCGAGACAAATCTGCAGTTTCCGTATATCTTGGGCAAAAAGATCCAAAAATGGGGAACAAGGTTCTTGAACTCCTAAAAAAACAGGGACTGTCTGGCAAGAAAGCAACTGAAAAATATCTGCCCAAAGACATCTTGGCCTTACCAGAAAGACAATTAAGAATCCTGCTAGGAAAAATGTGGCAGGGAGATGGAACTGTTTATATCCCGAGTGGACAGCTTTTTTATGCAACAAGTTCCAAGCAATTAGCTAAAGATGTCCAGTATTCACTTCTAAGATTGGGTATTCTTTCGACTATTCATACCAAGAGTTTCAAATACAAAGAAGGACGAAAAACCGGATACACCGTCTGTCTAACCCATAGGCAAAATATCTGTAATTTTGCGGAACAAATTGGTCCACATTTAATCACCGAGAAACATCAGAAATTGATGATTCTTTCGGAGAAAAGTAAATCTATCGAGCCATATGCCGCCCGGGGAACAAAAGATACTATTCCCACCGAAGTTTTGATATTGATTAGAGAAATTATGAATGAAAAGGAACTGACCATAGAGACGGTGGCTTCTCGAACCGGTCTATCAGAAAGACTGTTCATGAAAGACAGTAGAAAGATTGGCTATCAAAGAGCAGTTATCCTAAAAATAGCTGCCTCTCTTGAATCTGCGGAATTAAAATCACACGCAACCTCTGATGTATATTGGGATGAAATTGTTTCAATTTCTAAAGCTGGTCTAGAAATGACCTATGATCTAACTGTCAATCCATACCATAATTTCGTAGCCGACAATTTCATAGTTCATAATTCCCACGCCGCCAGCTACGGCCGAATTGCCTATTTAACCTCCTATCTGAAAGCCAACTATCCGGTTCTGTATATGACTTCGGTCCTGACAGCTGAACAAGGAGATGTTGATAAGGTAGCCGAGATGATTGCTGAGTGTAAGCGCACTGGCATCGAGGTATTACCACCGGACATAAATGAGAGTTTCGAAGACTTCGCAACCGTCGGCCAGGAAAACAAAATCCGTTTCGGTCTAACGACTATCAAAAACTTTGGCGAGGGAATTGCTCACACCATTGTTGAAGAAAGGAAAGCCAATGGACACTTTTCTTCCCTATCAGATTTCCTAAACCGAATTAGAGATCGGAATTTGAATAAGAAGTCTCTGGAGGCGCTGATCAAAACAGGTGCCTTAGACGCCTTTGGTGAACGTGGAGCCATGTTGGCCAGCCTGGAAAACCTCTTGGAATATAATAAGGAACTCCAGAAGACATCTGAAGATCAAGATTCTCTGTTTGGGAATGAGAAAACCAAAAACGAACAGTTGACCTTACAGAAAGTCCCACGGGCTTCAATGGAAGATATGTTGTCCTGGGAAAAAGAACTGCTCGGTCTGTATGTTTCCGGACATCCATTGGATAAGTTCAAAGAAAAACTGTCTCAGAAACAAAATGTCAGTATTGAGGTAGCTCTTAAGATCCCGGCTGGAGCTACTGCTATCTGTGCCGGCATGATTTCTAGTTTTCGAGAAATTTATACCAAGAAAGGAGAGTCAATGGCCTTTCTAAATATCACCGATCAGAATAATTCCATTGAAGCCGTCGCTTTCCCAAAGGTTCTACAAGAATTTAAAGAGATTCTAAAGGAGGGAACTTGTATCGTGATCAAAGGAAAAGTTTCTAATCGAAACGATGAGAAAAGTATTTTGATTGATAAGGCTAAGTTACTGATATAAGAAAAGCCCCGAGGCTTTCACCTCGGGATTTCTTTATAGAATCTCAAACATTTTCTGCTTTGACAGCACTATCCAAGCATCTGTCGAAACATTTTTCTTAGTTTTAGCAATTGCTTCATTAAGCAAGATTAGAGCCTTAACTTTATTATGCCTTGATCGGAGCATTAGAGCTTCCATGGCATCAGCTGAGACAATTACTCTTTGCTTATGAGCAGTATCCTCCAGACTTGAAGCGATCTCGTTCTCAGTATAAGCAGGAACTGCAGTTGCAGTTCCAACTGGCACAACTTCACGCTTTCGGAGAATAAATAATGAGACAGAGCCAATGACAACTAGTGTCAGACCTGCTAGTGAATACAGAATGGCATTTAGAACTGGGTTGTCGGTAATACCAGTAACTGGAATCTGTGAGAGAGATACACCCGCAACCTGTCCGTTATTAGTTGAAGAAGTGACAGTTACACCAACATTGTTACCGCTGACAACAATCACTGGACACTGATCAAAGTCTCGATTTCCATCGTCATCAGTAACCTCAACTTCGATTTCATATCTTCCACTATCATCAATTCTAACAGTTTGTCGTTGTCGATTATCATCGAAATTATCAATATCATCGATATCGCCATTCCATTCAATATCGAAGGGAGAATTTCCACCGTTGATATTAACATCAAAAGTTACCCGATCTCCTTCTTCGATTCGAGTATCAGAGACGCGACAAGAGATGTTTAAATCGTCGTTATCTTCCTCTTCTACATAGACTCGACAAGTAGCTGTCTCGGTTTGGCCATCACCAGAATGGACTGTGACATTAGCACGTTTAGTTCCATCGGTGTTATATCGAATAGATTCCGTTCGAGAATTTCCATCTAGACCGTCTGTTCCAGACCAATCGTAGTCATAGTTTCCATCTCCGCCAGTAGCATGAGCTTGCCAAGTGATCCTTTCATCAACCTCATATGTTCCTCCATCTGGAGTACAGTATAATTCTAGATCATTTTCCTCTTCCTCTTCTACATAAGTAGAACAGTTTCGAGTAATTGATTGTGAACCAGAGGTAATAACTACGGCCGCACTTTTTAGACCGGCAGAAGTATAAATTTTGGAAACGCTTGCATTTGAACCTGAAAGTCCATTAGTTCCAGACCAATTATAGGTAAAACTTCCGTTACCACCTGAGGCCGTCGCAGACCAGTTAACTGAGTCCCCGATTTGTGGATTTGAAGGGCTGACAGAACATGAACCAACCAGGTCTTCATCTACTTGTGGCTGAACATAAGTAGAACAGTTTCTGGTGATTGATTGTGAACCAGAGGTAATGGTAACTGAACCAGTTTTAGTTCCAGATGTTGCATAGCTTTTAGAAACACTAGCACTTGTGCCAGAAAGCCCATCTGTTCCAGACCAGCTGTATGAGTAGCCACCGCTGGCACCAGAAGCTGTGGCTGACCAAGTAGCAGTACCACCAATATTTAAACTAGCTGGCGTAACGGAACAAGAACCAACTAAGTCATCATCTGGTGGTTCAACTACCACAACGCTACAACTTCGACTGATAGATTGAGCTACTGAAGTTACAGTAACAGAGGCGGTCTTAACTCCAGCTGAAGAATAAACTTTTGAAACTGAAGAGTTTGAGCCAGAAAGTCCGTCAGATCCAGTCCAACTGTATGAATAACTACCAGTGCCACCGGAAACAGCTACTGAAAAGGCAGCGGCTTGTCCAATAGCTAAGCTGGAAGCGTTCACAGAACATGAACCAACTTCTAGATCGTCATCTACTCTTTCAAATAAAGCACAGACCGGAACAATGCTGTTTGGAACTGAGTTTGGATAAAAAGCATGATGAGTTCTAATTTTGTTTACGTTTGTTGAAACTAAAAGAGAACTATTTACCACTTGAGTAATTCTATCGAGATTTTCTGGTAGATCATCAATTGTTCCTGTTTGCGTAATCTTTGAATTATCATTATATAACTCGACATACCACTGTTCATTATATTGATTCTGTCCACCCTTAACAGAGTGTTCATCAAAAGAATCTAGAGTTACCTCATACTCACCAGCTGGTAAAGAGATATTCTGGAAATTAGAAATAGCACCTTCCGTAGTTTGGTCCGAACGAAGGAGCATGTAATCAAAATATACTAAAGTCTGTCCTGGACCAGTGGCAGAAAGAGTACAAGTTACGTTTGCTTCTGCTCTCTGTGGCGTAGAAACGAATCCAAGCCCAAGAATAAAGGCAAAAACGGCGATCGAATAAATTGTTTTTTGCATATTTTTCATATTAATTATTTTTTGGATTGTATCACCAACTGTATAGTTTGTCAACTACAAAGATTCACTCCTGAGATAGTCAGCCTCAACCACGAAACGGTCTTGTTTTTGACCAAAAGTGTCACAGGTTGACAGAGTCAACATATCTTTCTGGCTTGAAAAGTCAACCAGAGCCTCTTCGGCTGAAACTAATCTGATATTTAGCACTTTGTATAAATGTTTTTGCTTCTGACCATAGACAATGATCTCATCACCTTTCTCTAGATTTTTTAATCCATCAAAAGCTTTGAAAGCTGGGTTCCTAACAACATAAGCTTCGGCACTGTGTCCAAAAAGAAACATGTTTCCGTTACCAGGAGTACCTGAACCCAGATAATGCACGGCTCCATATCGGAGTTCGCTGTCTAGAACCGCAATGTCTGTGGTTTGCGGATTTTGAACGGGAATATCAATACCAACTTTTGGAATAACAATCCGGAGTGGTTGTTCATTAGTAGTAATGATTTCTTGTTTTTGATGTTTCGCTAATCTTTGCTCTGCAGCGAAAGTTTTTATAGTCAAAACTCCTAAAGAGTCTAGAAGAGTAATCATCAGAAAAGAAAGCATCAGTAAAAAACCAATTGTTTCGAGTGGGTGCTTTAAGATACCTTTAATAAATCTTAACATCTGCCTGATAGTAACACACAGTGTTTAGAAAGTCAATCTAAAAGACATATTGACACGACTAACCTTTGCTGATATAATCTCGACAATATGGAAAAGGATAAAAAAGAAGAAAAAACAGAAGAACAGCCCGTTGAACAGCCACAAAGCATTCTTCATAATAAAACCTATAAGTTTATTATTGGTTTCGTCATTGCTATTGCCCTCTTAATCTTTGTTATTAGCGCCATTTTGTTAGCCGTTCGGATTATCCCAGATACTTTTGCCCTAATTGCCAGCACTTTTCAGTCAATTACCAGCAAAGATGCTACGAATTCGACTCCAGCTGATCATTCATTCTCTGTTAGTAATTCTTTCGTAGACTCTGGTGATTCAACAACCTTTTCTTGGAAAGAAGTAAATACTAATGGTAAATACTCTATTAACCTTTTGTGTAGTAACAAAGATGGGGTTAGTATCGAATATCAAGATAACTTCTTAGCTTGTGGAGAACCAATTATTTTCAACCAGGGAGAAACTAGTGCTGAGATTACCCTAGTTTCAGCGGAGAAAAGATACTTGGATATTCCAGTCGTTCTAGAGTTTGAGAGTCCAACTGGTAAAATTGAGACTGTCGATGAGATTCGAGTAACCATTTCTAATAGCAATCCAGAGGGTGGCTCAATTCTTGGAACAGAATTAATTTCCGAAGAAACAACTACCACTCCGACAACTATCAATCCGGCTCCAGCTCCATTTAAAGATCTATCCGTTAGAGTTATCCAAGCGGGTGAAGTAGTAAACGGTAGTATCTACAATTCTTCTTCATTCAGGGCTGACTCTGTTATTGGTATTCAATTTGAAGTCAGAAACAATGGTAACACCGCCACTGGCGTTTGGTCATTCCAGGCGATACTTCCAGTAAGTGACGTTGGCCAAAGAGTCTTTAACTCCGGCCTACAGAACTCTATATACCCGGGCTCAAGTGTCATCTATACCCTAACCTTTGCAGGAATCCGGGGTGGTAACAATATTGCTTTAATCAGCATTGACCCACAAAACCTTGTTCGGGAATCAAGCGAGAGTAACAACCAGGCTCAAGCTGTTTTCTCAGTCTCTGGTGGTTCTTCTAACTATAATTCAGGAGATAAAGCTGACTTCGATATCGATCTAATTGGTTACGGACGAATGTCTGGTTCAAACTTTATTGAAACACGTAATCTAGATGTTAATGATGAACTAGCTATTAGATTTAAAATTACAAATGTTGGTGGCAAAACAACTGAACGTTGGAAATTTGAAGTTAATGTTGATGAACCAAGTGGTTCTGATGATTTAGACTATACCTCTGCTCGATTTGCTGAATTGGATCCGGGAGAGTCTAGAGAAATCACTATTTCATTTGATAACTTAGGCGAGGATGGAGACTACGACTTTGATATCGTTGTCGATCCAGATCGAGATACGAGTGAAGAAAGTCGGTCCAACAACACCATTCGATTTGACGTAGATATTGATAGGTAAAGAAAAAAAGCCCCAAATTCGCTGCAGCAAATTTGGGGGGGGAACACATGGGAGACCTGAAGTACTCGCAAAGTACTCTACATCGCTGGCGGACAATGTACAGACGACAGAGTAAGTCTCGGATCCGCGTGGGGAGGCTAGCGTTAATGACTGGTTTATCCGCTGGCAGCTCATATGAACGCCTATTGCGAGGGCTCAGCTCCTGTGCTCTGCTAGAGAGACTACACCAGAGATTTGAGCAAGTCAAGTTACCCTTACACATCCACCGTCGCCTTCTGAGCATTAGTCTGGATAAAGGACTTTCGAGCCGGGACATCAGTACCCATTAAAATATCAAATATCTTGTCGGCCTCTTGAGCATCTTCAATGTTAACCTGTTTTAGGATTCTCCGATCAGGATCCATGGTTGTTTCCCAAAGCTCTTCAGCATCCATTTCCCCAAGACCCTTGTATCGCTGGATGAAGAACTTAGATTTCTTTTTAGCAACCACTTCTTCCCCTTCCTCTATTGATTCCTCAGCACTAGCGTCTTCTACTTCCTCATCACCCACAATCTTAAACTTATCCTCATCAGTGTAGGCATAGAAGATCTCTTTACCCCTCTTTATCTTATAAAGTGGCGGCTGAGCAATATAGATATAGCCACCTTCAATTAGTTGTTTAAAGAACCGATAGAAGAGAGTCAGCAGGAGAGTTCGAATATGGGCACCGTCTACGTCGGCATCGGTAGCCACAATAATTTTGTGGTAGCGGAGTTTGGTAATATCAAATGTATCTCCGATAGCAGTACCTAGAGCCACCACCAGGTTCTTAACCTGTTCTGAGCCAAGAGCTCGGTCAAGTCTAGCTCTTTCAATGTTTAGAATCTTTCCTCGAAGGGGCAGAATCGCTTGGGTTCTTCGATCTCTTCCAGTCTTAGCTGTACCTCCAGCTGAATCTCCCTCAACGATAAATAGTTCTGACTCTTCGGCCAGTTTTGTTTGGCAATCAGCTAGTTTTCCAGGTAAAGTCATACCATCCAAAGCTCCCTTTCGAAGAACGCTGTCTTTGGCCGCCTTAGCCGCTTTTCGGGCTCGTAGAGCTAGGGTAATCTTGCTAATAATCGCCTTAGCATCATCTGGGTTTTCTTCTAGAAAATAGGAGAATCCTTCAGAGAAAGCATTCTCAACCATACCTCGAGCCTCGGTACTTCCAAGCTTAGCTTTAGTTTGCCCTTCGAACTGCACATCTCGGAGCTTAACTGAAATCACGGCGGTTAGGCCTTCAACGGCATCATCTCCGGTGAAGACCCCATCTTTTTCCTTAAATAGATTATTCTTCCGAGCGTAGTTGTTTAGGGTTCTGGTTAGAGCCGTTTTAAATCCAGTGATGTGAGTTCCACCCTCAGAGTTATAGATATTATTAGCAAAAGGCATAATTCGAGATAAGATGTCGTCTACATACTGCAAGGATACTTCAACCATTTCTCCATTGCCTAAATCTTTTTCAGTATAGAAAACATTTCGGTGAACATTCTTCTGGAGTTGATTATAAAACTTAACAAGAGAGACTAAACCTCCTTCAAAGTAAAAGGAAGTAGAAGGAACGTCTAAGCCGAGTTCGGCAAAATAGACAACCTTGTCTAGATCAATCTTCTTAGTAGTTTCCCTAGCATCAAAGATAGAGATTCGAAGACCCTTAACTAAATAGGCTTGCTGGCGTAGATGCGAAACAACTTTCTGCCAATCAAAAGCGATCTCACTAAAAATCTCTGGATCAGGCTGGAAGGTAATAACCGTACCAGTAAATTTAGAAGGCCCAACTTTCTTGACGGCGGCCTTTTTCTTACCCTTAGAATACTCCTGCATGTATTTACCGCCATCTCGATGGACTTCGGCTTTGGCATAGATAGACAGAGCATTAACTACTGAAACACCGACTCCATGCAGACCTCCAGAAACTTTATACCCCTCACCGCCGAATTTTCCTCCAGCGTGGAGAGTGGTCATAATAGTTTCCAAAGCTGAGACTTTCGTTTGCTGATGTCGATCAACTGGAATACCCCGGCCGTTATCAACAACCCGAACCTGATTTTCAGGTAGCAGAACCACCTCAACTTGATTGGCAAAACCACCCATGGCTTCGTCTCTCGAGTTATCAAAAACCTCCCAGATCAAATGATGGAGTCCATCTGGGCCAGTAGTTCCGATATACATTCCAGGTCGCTTACGGACCGGATCTAGACCCTCCAAAACAGAGATATCTTTAGCTTCATATGAGCTTTTAGCAGAGGCCTTTTTTAATGGTTTTTGAGGCATATAAATGAAGAAAGCGCCAAGCGCTACATACTCTATATTAGCAAAAATACACCTAAAAAACAACCTATTTTGTGTATAAAAGTAAACTAATTTAGTGCTTGACAGATGGATACATACTGTGCTATAATAGATACAGGATGAAGGATGTATGTATGCATTCCTTCCAACGACAGAGTCCCGTAATATGGGAGACGCGTTGTGAACAAGGCAACCCTCAAGGCCATCCAAAGCAAGTTTTCAAGCCATCGTCGGAATCAATTCCAGAAACCCCAAAAGCAGGGACGCGACGAGGCCGGCGCCAGGAAGTAACCCTTCCCCGGCACGACAACCCAACAGACCCCCGCTCCGCCAGCGGGGGTTTACTTTTTAAGAAAAACGTATAATATTAGTTCAGAAGTATTCTTTGGCCCCTGATCGAGTACGGCCCGTGGCAGTTCCTGCCCGGGTCGTACTTTTTTTATCTAACCTGCCAACCTTTATCTCCAATAGCTTTTTCTACCCTTTTCATAATCTCTCCAATTTCAACATCGGTTAACGTTTTTTCATATGATTGAAAGACTAAACGATAGGCATAGGAGGTATTTCCGTCTTTAGTATACTCATCAACCAAACGTGGTTCTCTAACTAAAAGATCTCCAGTCTGTTCTTTTAAGATTTTTACTAAATCATCTCCGGAGTCTTCTCCAAATACCCAGACAGCAATATCTCTAGTGATAAAAGGATATCGAGAAAACTCTCGATACTTCCGAACACTTCTTGGTTCACTTTCCAGATATGAGTTAATCTCTGGTAGTTTTTCAATAACTGGTTCTAGGTTAATCTGAACTTCTTTGTTAGAGATTTTAATACCAAATTCATCTAACAGGTTTTTGTTTAAATCTTTTTCACTCTTTAGAGAAAGAACCAATTTCTCATTAGCCTTCTCGTCAAAAACCTTACCCATCTCAAAAATCTTAATCTCATCTAAGCCCAGCAGATCTTTATTTCTAAAATTAACATTAAAGGAGTTCTCTAGATCAATGCTCTCTCGAAGATATGGTCGATCTTTAGCAACCGGATTAGCCATCAGAAGTTTGCCTTTCGGTCGGAAACTTTCCGTGTACACTTCTGAGAAACCGTTTTTGATTAAGACCTCTTTTATTTTTTGGGTGTAATAAAATTCTTTACTAAATTTGATATTAGAAATTGGAGGTAACTCCACACTTGGAATGTTCTGGTATCCATAGATTCGTCCGATTTCTTCAACAAGATCGGCATCACTACGAAGATCCAAGCGCTCCGACGGAATCTCAATGCTAAATTCATCTCCAGTTTTTTGATAGTCAAAACCAAAGCGGTTCAAAATATCAGCCACTTCCTGGTCGGCTAAATTTGTTCCGAGAAGTTTATTAACATGCTCTGTCTGCATATCAATTTTGACTAATTTTTCAGGATTTTGATTTTCATCAACCGAATACTCAACAACGGTCTTTTCCTGGCCACATAAAGAAACCACCAATCTTGTTAGGTATTCCATAGCTTCAGCCGCCAATTGTGGTGTTGGTTCATTCTCAAACCTCTTGGACGAGTCTGTCAGGAGACTTAGTCTTCGGGAAGTTTTTCTAACCGAAACTGGATCAAAGTGGGCTGATTCCAGAATAATATTCTTGGTCTTATTAGTAACTTCGGCGTATTTACCACCTTTGACACCGGCAATAGCCAGCAATTTAGAACTTGAGACAATAACTAGATCATTTTCCGTCAATTCAAACTTTTTGCCATCTAAAGCCTCAAACTCTTCTCCGATACTTCTCTTGACCTCAATGACTTCCTCCGAGAGCTTATCCAAATCAAAAACGTGAGTTGGCTGACCAATATCAAATAAGACATAGTTAGTTGCATCAACCAAAGTATTTATTGATTTTTGCCCCAAAGCCTCTAACCGATTCTTTAGCCAATCTGGTGATTCTTTAATCTCAATGTTTCTAAGAATTCGGCCAATATAACGATCACACAATTTCTTCTCTTTGACTTTTATTTTTAATTGAGTCTCAACATTTTTAAAATCAACCTGAAGACTCTTCTCTACAATTGGAACTCCTAAAATTAAAGACAGTTCTTTAGCAACCCCTCGATGTGAGAGACAATCATGAGCTCGGTTTGGCAAAACATCGACATCAATAACAGCATCGTTGTCTAGTTTTTGAACTTCTTCAATTTCAAAAGAATGGAACAGCAATGCCTCCACCACCTCATCGATTGAAGGTAGTTTGTTATCAAAATATTCTTGTTGTAGCCAAGAGTATAGAATTTTCATATTTAAAACTGGTTAACAAATCTTAGGTCACCTTGATATGACAGACGAATGTCATTGATTCCATGTCGAGCTAACATTAACCGATCGATACCAATACCAAAAGCAAAGCCAGCATATTTTTGTGGATCGAGACCCCCGTTTTCTAGAACTTTCGGATGAACCATCCCAGCACCCAACATTTCCACCCAGCAACCACCGAAAAAAACATCCACTTCGACTCCCGGTTCGACGAATGGAAAATAGCCAGGTCGTAGACGGATTTTGACACCATCTCCCAAAACACCTCTCAGAAAGTTCTCCAGCGTCCACTTTAAATGCCCCAGCGTAATCTGACCTTTCTCAGCCACAGCCAAACCCTCAACCTGGAAGAAACTGGTTTCGTGTGTGGCATCCGTGGCTTCGTTTCGAAAAACCCGACCATATGAAAACATTCGGAAAGGGACTTCCCCTTTAGCAACCTTTTCTCGCATGTATGGCACCTGATGAGCACTAGTCTGAGTTCGGGGTAGTTTTCCATCGATATCCTTAATGAAGAAGGTGTCTTGCATGTCTCTAGCTGGGTGATCTTTGGGAACGTTTAGAAGATCGAAGTTATTTTCTTCCGTATCAATTTCGGTACCTAGATCTAGTTCAAAACCCATCCGGTCTAAGACTTCGACAATGCTTTCGATAGTTTGGCTAAGTGGATGTTTGTGCCCCTTTTGCTTCATATTATTTGGTCAACTTAGTAGTTATAATTTTATCTCCATCTTTAATTACCAAAGTATCACGACCGCTTATTCTAAAATCAACATTCTCGGTTCCCTGGTATATTTGAACTACAGTCTGAGGTGGTCTTTTATCAACCTCAACTAGGTAAACACCACCACTTTCGACTCCAAAAATAATGACGTCATCTCGGCCTGGATAGAAGTTGAAATGTTTAACAGCTGAGTTAACTTCCAAGAAAACCAATGGATTCAAACACTCACCATTTTCACAGAAGTAGGCTGGTAAATAATCTCCTCTGGCTAACCATTCGGCATAAAACTTTTGGTCTCCATACCAAACCTGGACATCTCCGAAGACTCTCTTGATTATATCTGGCTTCTTCTCAACAAGTTCATCTATAGTAGAAGTGGCAACTTTTTGGGGGGTAAATAGATCTAGATACTGAGCATATAAATCGTTAGAAACTTCTTTAGTGGTTGTCGCACTAGTACTTTCAGCAATAAATTCTGGAACTTCTTCAAAGCTAAAGTCGCTTAAAACTAAAAAAGGATAAACTGAGGAGACTTTTTGTGGTTCAACTTCGATATATTTTTCCCAAGATCGATAACCGTCGTTTTCAGCTCGAACTAAATATCGTCCAGGCTTAGTACTCTGAGACAAATACTCTCGATTAAAAATTCCTGTTGTTTCTTCTAAAGAATCGTTGATATAAATTCTGGTTCCAGGCATTGAGCTATAAACATAAATACCGCCCCTTTCGGTGACAATAAATTTTTGAGCAAAATCGAAACGATAACCCATCGCATAGAAAATTACGAGTGGCGTAGCAATTACAAAAATTACCGTAAATATGAAGAGATATGACCTTCTTTTAGTGTTGGACATTGGCCCCATAGAGCTAAACTATACCATTACTTTGCTCCCTCTAAAACCTGTTTTTGCCGATGTTTAGGTGTTACCCAAAATCCCATATATTTTCCTAGCATCAGTCTAGTCTGGGCTTCTAGGCCCGGAATTGCTCCAAAAAAGGTAATCGTAAAGGGAATCAGAATCCATTGTAGAAACATGAAAGCGTACCGATGTTTGCCTTTTTCTTTTGGTCGAGGTGGTAAGAAAGATAGCGAAATAATGGCTGAGATAACAAGGCCTACCATGGCCAGAAGCATAATATTTCTAGTGAAGATTGGTAGATTAAAAGCCAAAACAGTACTCTTAAACTTTGGTGAACCAATTGTTACTGGTAACCAACCAAGAAGGAAAATTAAAAGTGGGTTAGTAGCTAGTGACCAAAAACCTTCCAATTGAGTAAAGGCTACCCGAAACTTTTTAACCAAAGGTATTTTTTTATTCTTCACAAAATTGAAAAGGATGTAGGGAACATTTTCAACCCCCCAACCCCAACGTCTTTGCTGTTTGTAAATATTCCGAGCAGTACCAAAAAAGCTTGGGGCTAAGTTAGCATCTAAGGAAACTGGATAAGAAAGGGGGACGACTTCATAATCACCATCATAGGCTACGAAGGCATTCCAATAGATTCGTGAGTCTTCGGAGACCATGTTTTTTTGCCAATAACCGATCTCGTATAGAACTTGGAAGCTAACCGAATGGGAAGAAAAAGTGGCCAGCTTTTCCGGTCTTTCTTGTTGAATCATTTGCCAGAAGGTTCCACTGGAAGCAACCACTCGGGAAAGTGAAGGCGCATCCCAAATATTGTTGTTATAAAAAGGAACTGGCTGGAAAGAGACTCGATATGGATTTTTGGCTTTTAGAAAGTGCCAAGTCAGACAACCAAAATATTCTGGATAGACAACAGTATCGATATCAAAAGCTGAAACAATCACGTCTTTGTAATTTACACCTCTCTTGTCCAAAACATTAATTCGAGTCTGTTCAATTGCGTAAGCAATGTTTGAACCTTTGCCGGGCATTTCTCCCGGTAAGTCTTTGGGGTGTGGAGCAATGTAGAAATTGTCAAAGGAAGCTGCGTATCTTTCCTTTAGCATTCTGGCAATATTCTGAGCTTCTTCCCCCGCCCTTTCTTCCGGAGCCAGAACCACCATGATTTTCTTGCTGTCATACGCACAATCTTCTAGGGCTTTAATACCTTTTTCAACAACATCATAATCTTCTTTGTAGTATGGATAGATAACTAAATGCTTTAAACGCTCAAACGACAGATTGTCTTCTTTTAATTTTGCCTGCCAATCAACCTTCATATTATGCTTCATCCTTTTCCAGTTCTGACGCAAATGAACTGAGAGATAAATAGTCTTTAGAAGCCAATAAATATCAAAAGCGATAATAAAAAAGGCCATCCAGATTGGCAGAAAGTAAGAGAGAAAGATTGATCCTAAAATTGTTAGCCAAGCTAGAAAACCTGGCAGCATTTCAAAAAGTCTGTACAAAACTCGATCTCCACCAGTTAAATCACTGGCTCGACCGATATGTAGTGGCTTCCTTGAACCCTTTTCCATAATATTGATTACTTTAGCAAATCTGTCTAAAAGAGCAAAAGAAAACCTCGCGCTTACTTGCAACGAGGTTATCGAAGTCTTGTGCTACGTAACCATAGCAGTTGGTGGCCAAGATTCGATTTGGCCTTTCCCTTTTCTTCTCCAGCCACGAAGTTTGAAGACCCTGTCCGACTTACTTTTCATGAACTTACTAAAGACGGGATAATCACATTCCCACAAATCATGCCCCCGGCCATCAGAACAGACAAATGCCCTGATGGGAAGCAGAACCATCGAGTTCCCGGCTGATAGCCTCGTTGGTCTTAGCATCCTTCGGCTCAAGATAAAAAACATAGCTTGGCATCGTTTATACTCCTCCTCAAACATGATTGGTTTCCAATAAACAACTTAAGCTATTTTAGAAACTTTGCAACTAGAGTGTCTTTATGACTTCACTCGAACCTACTTTATCAAAAATTCTTGAATTAGAAAAGCTCCGCCAGTCCAAAACTGTAATATGCGGGATATGGATTTGGTCTGGCCTCGGCGGATTAGGATTTTGCCTAGAAACAAAGAAAGAATAAAATTCAAATATAATATTGTCTCGTACATCCATTTGTTTAGTTCGTTCCTGACTACGGAGACCATCCTCGGCATTCACCTCGGACATTTCCGCTAAGGCTACTCGCGCCCATTTGTCTTGGTGCGGGCTGTTCTTTCCTAACAGCTCATTTGGTGGAAATGAGCCGTTAGGAAAAGCGCCCGCCACTAGTGGCAATCTTTTAAAGGTATTTTTAGTAAAAATAAAGTTATAAACTTCAAACAGCCCCCGCCCGGACATAACCTGTACCGTCCTCTTCCAATTTTTTGACACTAAAAAGACGACAATTCCAAATACAATAAGTCCGAGTATTATAATCATTACGTCGTGGAGCATTCTGGTTGATTAAAAAATATCCCAATCTGTACCCTTTGACGTATCATGCAATTCGACGCCAGTGTCTCTTAGTTCTTGTCTAATGCTATCACTAAGACTATAGTTTCCTTCCTCTTTAGCTTTTTTCCTAAGCAAAATCTTATCTTCTATTTCTTCACTAGTTAAATTTTTAATCCTAAGAAAATGTTTTTTTGCACTATTGATATATTCTTCTGGGATTTCATCAAATATCTTTAAAACTTTTGTTACTTTCTCCAACTTATTCATAAGATAATTTAGGCTGACTATCTTATCTTGGTTATTTACTTTAGAATCCTTCAAAAATCTATTGAGCTCTTGAAAAATTAGAGATAATTGAGAGATTACTAGGGCAGTATTAAGATTATCATTCATCGCAGATTCAAAATTTACGACAATATTGTCTGATAATTCTTTCAGGAGATTATTCCCAAAATCTGTAGACTTATTACTTTGAAGTAGTCTCCTAATTGAGAATAAAGTATTATAAAAATAATAAACTCTTTTGCCAGCAATTTCGAACAATTCTTCAGTAAAATCTATAGGTGAGGAGAATTGAAAACTTAATATTACAAATCGTATGATGTCAGGTAAATACTTTTCAAGAGCTTGGTTTATGGTAATGAAATTACCAAGGCTTTTACTCATTTTTTTTCCATCAACCATCACTAAGCCATTGTGTAGCCAGTATGTTGCAAATTGACTTTTAGTTATAGATTCTGTCTGTGCAATTTCATTTTCATGGTGTGGAAAAATAAGGTCGGTACCTCCACCGTGAATATCAATACTGTCTCCAAGATATTTTCTTGCAAGTACAGAACATTCTATATGCCAACCTGGCCGACCAGCCCCCCACGGTGATGTCCACGACAGTTCATCTAGTTTCGCCTTTTTCCATAAACTAAAGTCTTGAGGATGTTTTTTATAATCTGAGCTATCACTATTTATTAATTCGTCCAATTTTGATTTGGATAATTTTCCGTAGTCTGGGAATGAATATACATCAAACAACACTTCGCCGTCTGCAACGTATGCCGAGCCGATTTTAATAAGATCCTTAATAAAAGTTATTATTTCATCAATATTGTCGGTGACTTTAGGTTCAAATGTAGCTTTATCAACTTTAAGAGATAAAAGATCTTGTGCTGTTTTTTTAACATAAAAATCACTTAACTCAAATGGATCTCTGCCTAGTTTGTTAGAACGATCTATAATTTTATCATCGATATCTGTATAATTACGAACATAATTAACTTTAAAACCAGCGTATTCAAAATATCTTCGCACAACGTCAAAAAAGATTGACTGTCGCGCATGGCCTAAATGGGCATCATCATAGGTTGTGACTCCACAAGCGTACATACTTAATTCACCTTTCTTAAGAGGTGTAAATTTTTCTATTTTTCTTGTTAAGGATGAATATATTTTTATTTGTGATTCCATAAATTAATAATACATCAAATTCAAATAAATAATTAATTATCATGCAAAAGGATGAGGATTATTGTTTATTTTTTTATTTCCAAATATGCCACGTAGAAAGCGTGTATTGTGGTTGAAATCCATAGGATGTAAACTTGGAATAATAACTTTTACACAGCACAGCCCCATTCTTTTTATAAGTTTAGTAGTTAGATTAACAAAAATTGCTTCCTTCTTGTTTTCTCTTAAAAGATTAACTATCTTTTTATAATTAGTGTTAGCATCTAAATGTAAGTTTAAGGATTCGATAGGAATAATAGGCCCCGTAAAGAGGAAATGCCACATTTTTCTTTTTGATGGAGATGAATAATAAATAGCATGCTCAATATAATTATTAATATCAGTTATATTTATTTTTTTAATCTTTTTCTCCTTCTTAAATATCTCCAAAGTATTTCTCACCATCAACGCCTCTTCTAAGGATTTAACAAGAACGTTCTCAATATTCGGTCCAGCCGCCATTCCAAAACTTGCATAAGGAATTTGTTTTTTTATATTATAAATAACGGCAATTACAGACAAAATGGAGAAATCATTCGGGGTAACACAGATTTCAATTTTCAACCCCTCTTCTGTGATTTTGTTTCGTAAATATACAAATCGGTCATATTTTATAGAATTTATGCCTATTCTCGGAATTTTCTTTTTTAGGTACCATGTCATTATTGCTGCATCACGTTCGATAATCTCAAAAACCGCACTATTTTTTGCTTTTTCTGTACTAATATGAGAGGCCAATCCACAAGAAGAACTTGGTGTAAGATATTCGCCCTTAGAGACAGTTCGATTATAACCTAAATATGTCGCAAATGCTGGCACTAATATCTTTCTATTTTGAGTTAATGAAAAAGCGGTTAACCAATCAATTTGTTTCTTTTGATTGTATTTTCTATAGGGAAATTCTTTACAATATTGATTATTGGAAAAATAAATGAACTCTTGCGGATTTATTGCATTCTTTTTTACTTTCCAATAAGGCTGTTTAAATATTCTTTTATTTATATGACTGCCACCATATCTCTCTACTGCTTCTCCTATCGCCCTTATTTTTGCCTCTTCAAGGTTAGCGCTAAGACCTCCGCCCTCACCAAATAAATCATTTTCCTGAGTTACTGTATCTCTTATAAAAGCATGATAATCAAAAACATATTGTCGTGTTGAGATTCTTTTTTGAACTAATAGCTCTAAATTATTATTTGTATCCATTTCTTTTTTCACAAGCGTAACAATCCTTTTGTCTAGGTAGAGAATGTCTGGTTATCTTAATATTAAAAGGGCTAATGTCAAAGAAACCATCAAAAGTCTCAACCTCCAATCCTAAAATATATGAAACTACCTCTTTAGCCGCTAAACTACCCGTAATAGATCCAACAACTGCTAGTTCAGGATACCGCCCAAGGCCTTCTTTAGTTATTTCTTCTGTCAATTCTTCGTACGCTTTTACATTTTTTTTCAAAAATGACTCCATACAACCATAACATGAAGTTTTATATGGCAATGAGAATGGTCCAACTCTACCCGAATACACCAATAAGTTTGGTTTATTTAATTCAAGACAAGCCTCGTTGATCCATCTATGTATGAGAAACCTAGGGTAATCACAACAATGTAAAACAATATCACAGTCTTTAATTATATTTTTTACATCAACCACGCTCTCTATCATAATATTCTTCGTTTCTATTTTTATATCATCACGACTTTCTTTTAAAAATTTATTGACTACATCAGCTTTATACTTACCAACATCACTCGCCCTTAATATTGGTTGCCGTCCTATATTTCTCTTTTCGACTGAATCAAAATCAATACATTTAAAATTACCCACTCCGCTAGATGTTAGAGCGAGAATAACATATTGAGCTATCGTGCCTAGTCCTAATATAGCAATCCTTGAATTTTTTAACTGAAGTTGTTTTACGTATTTTCCTTCAGCAGGAAAAATTTCTCCTAAAAAATCTAGTTGTCTGTCGAGGCCGTTTAGATATTCATCCGTTAAACTTTTTGGTTTTATTTGATTTTTATTTATTACACCATAAGACATTAGTGCCATAAGCGACTTATCTAACCATTTTTCTCCTAGTTTTGGAAAATCATTTGCAAATACTAAAAATAATTTCTTCCTCGAAATACCTTTCTTAAGGTTATTCAAGACAAATAGACTAGCTTCTACATCAGAATTTATCTCTAGTTGTTTAGAAGTTACAATATTAAATAAATTAACACAAGTTTTTTTATTAAAAAATCTCCAATTTTTATTTATTGATATTTTTTTCATAATAATATGGTCTATTCACAAAATAAACGAGGGGCGATATCGCCCCTCGTTTATTTTGGAAATGGTTTTACGCATCACCAATACTACAAAAATTCGCGACGTTCGTCTCAGCCTTAATTTCTACAATATTCATATATATAAAAGTTAAATTGAATTTTTATAGAATTCGACATTTCTACCTATTTAAGGATACTCTCTATGTGAATAACGTCAACCTTCCTATTTTACTTCATAAATAAACATTTAAAATTACTGAAACCCTCCGTGCATTCCTCCCGCCCTCCTGCACGGCAGAAAAGACTCCATACAGGCAAAATCCTAATCCGCCGGGGCCAGACCAAATCCATATCCCGCATATTACAGTTTTGGACTGGCCGAGTCTGAATTCTAGCTCCGCCATCTGCCCGAGACCTTGGGGGCAGAACACCAGAAACAAAATTTTCTTTTCCACTTAATAGAAATTCTTCCGCGCGCCAAATCGGAAAATGCAGGAAAATTTTTTTCTACAAAACTGGAGCCACCTCTCGGACTCGAACCGAGGACCTTCACTTTACAAAAGTGTTGCTCTACCAACTGAGCTAAGGTGGCTTAGCAAATAGAATACCCTACTCTCCCCGACTGTCAATTTTTGGTATTTCTTTAAAATACGGAGAGACGTTTTGGGTAGCTTTTTGGGTTAAAAATTTCTGGCCACTTCCCTGCAATTTCTCAAGCAAAGCATCCCGACGATCAGTAGCTTCTCTAAAGAGAGTTTTGACTGTATCTGCTGACATTTTATACAAATGAACTAGCAAATAGCTCTCCGCTCGGGTAGAGATTTTCAGTACCTTTTGACTAACCCGGGAAACGAAACTCTGAATGGCGGAATCAAATCTTCTCAAAAACTTGAAGCTGAGCTTAACTTCTAAAAAAATTACCAGTATCAAAACGATAGAAACTGCGAAAATTATTGTTGTTGCCAACATACAGACATTTTAACACTATTTACTTCACAGAGAAACGAGTAAATCTAACGATCTCAATTCTCTCACCAAACTTTTGAATACCGGATTCAATCAAATCAGAGATTTTCCGGTCTGAATCTTTGATAAAACTTTGGTCTAACAAGACCTTCTCATCAAAATAGGAATCCAACTTACCCTGCATTATCTTTTCTTGAATTTCGGCTGGTTTACCTTTCAGTTCCTTTTGAAAAACCTCTTTTACTTTAGCTTCTTGTTCAGCCGTGACTTCTTTTCGATTTAGGAATTCTGGAGCACTAGCGGCGACCTGCATAGCAATGTCGTAAGCCAGCTGTTTGAATTCTTTATTCTTAGAGACGAAATCAGTCTCGCAAGCTAGTTCTACTAAGGTTCCAACCATTCCACCCGCATGAACATAGGAAGCAACAGTTCCAGCTCCCAGATTTCGATCAGCTTTTTTAGAAGCGACCGCTTTGCTTTGTTTCTGTAGCGCAATCTTGGCTTTTTCTTGATCCCCATCAGCTTCTTCTAGAGCTTTTTTACACTGCATCACAGAAACACCCGTAGCATCTCGGAGTTCTTTAATTTGTTCGGTAGTAATCGCCATATTATTTTGTTTCTTTCTTTTTAGGCTCGCTCTTCTTACCCTCTTGGTAAGCAGCGACTAATCTCTTGGTAACAAGATCAATGCTTTTTTGGGCGGAATCATTTCCCGGAATTACATGGTCAATAACTGATAAGTCACAATCTGAACTTGCCAAAGCAAAAACCGGAATTTGTTTTTGGATTGCTTCATCAACAGCGATTTTTTCTTGTTTAGAATCAATCACAAACAAAGCATCCGGTATCTTAAGCATACTTAGAATTCCCTCAAACATTAGGTTAAGTTTTTCCATCTCTCGATCAAGCATTAGTCTTTCCTTTTTCGTATATTTGCCCAATTGTCCTTTTTCTTTCTGACTAGTTAGATCAATTAGCTTTTGAACTCTTTTCCGAATTTGTTCGAAGTTAGTAATTGTGCCACCAATCCAACGTCCAGCCACGTATGGCATATCGACAGAATCGGCCGTCTTTTTAATTATTTCTTTAGCTTCCCCCTTGCTAGTTACAAACAAAATAACTTTACCGGCAGCACCCAAAGCTTTCATCGCTTCTTCGGCTTCGGATAGTTTAGTAACCGTTTTTTCAAGATCAAAGATTTCAATCCGGTTTTTAGTGCCTAGAATATATTTTTTAGTACTAGGATGTCTCCGAGAGCTGGCATAGCCAAAATGAGCGCCAACACCCATTAACTCTCCGACCAAACCAGACTTATTTGATTCCAATTTTGTATTCATATATAGAAAATGAGTTTACCAGAATTACTCACCTTTATCAACCCTCTCTTCTAGGGTTTCAATAATATCCTCAATATTACCAGCAAAAATACCCTCAATATTATGCCAAGACTCTTTAATCCGATGATCAGTCACTCGGTCCTGGAGGATGTTATAGGTTCTGATTTTTTCTGACCGATCAGCTGTACCAATCTGTCCTTGCCTCTCAGAAGCGATCTTTTTAGCTTCTTCTTCATCTTTTAGGACCTGTAGTTTGGCTTTCAAAATACTTAGAGCTTTTTCTTTGTTTTTCAACTGATTCCTCTGGGCTGTTGAGCGCACATCCAAGCCTGTTGGCTTATGGATAACTCGAACAGCCGTTTCCACTTTGTTCACATTTTGACCACCCTTACCACCAGAGCGTGAGTATTCGAATTCTAGATCAGCTGGGTCAATCTCGATTTTAGTTTTTTTACGAATTGGCAGAATTGCCACTGAAGCTGTTGAGGTGTGAACTCGACCCATTTTTTCAGTAGTTGGAATTCTCTGGACTCGGTGAACACCGGTTTCAAAGCGAAGCTTTTTGTACACATCTACTCCACGAATCTCAAAAGAAGCTTCTTTATATCCACCCAGAGCTGATTCTGCTTCAGAAACTGATTTAAACGACCAGCCACTCTTTTCAGCATATGTTTTATACATTTCAGCTAGTTCTCGAGCAAAGAGAGCAGCTTCATCACCACCAGCTCCAGCTCGAACTTCTAAAATTACCTCATTTGGAAATTCTTCTTCTTTCTCTTCATTTTGGAGAATCTGATCCATTTGCTTTCTAATCTCATCTCTTTGAATTTCGAGATTTTTTAGTTCCTCCTCGGCTAACTCCAACATCTGTGGGTCGCTCTTCATCTTCTGCATTTCTGCAATCTGGTTCAACAAATCCTCATAGACGCCGGCTAAGTATGAAGTCTTAACATTCTCTTTGTATACAGATAGATCTGGCATGTTTTTATAATAGCAGAAAACTCGCACCGGGAAGCACGAGTTTTGCTTATTTACTTCTTACTTTTAGTAGCTTTAGCCCTTCGAGTCTTGAATCTTTCCACTCGGCCAGCTGTATCCAAAACCTTTTCTTGTCCTGTGTAAAACGGGTGTGAGGCACTAGAGATTTCAACCTCAACTAGTGGATATTCCTTGCCATCCTCCCATTTATCGGTCTTACCAGTTTCCATAGTTGAACCAATCAAAAACTTCTCGCCACTAGAGTTGTCGAGAAAAATAACTTTTCGGTAATTTTTTGGGTGAATATCTTTTTTCATATGTGGGCATCACTATACCAAAAGGTTGGTTTTTTGCAAGAAAAAAGCCGTGGTCGATCATGAGTCAACCACGGCTAGGTTTCGAAAGATGGAGACATTACCTTTACTGCCACAACCCGGTGGGGCTTGAACCCACATCCTGACCCTCTGAGCAAGGTACACTCGTGTCTGTTCTCAAACACGACACCAGAGGTTAAGCCAGAGACCAGCCAATTGGTCCTGACGGCATCTTCCGATCCCTGAGCCAAATACTATACTCCTGTCAATTTTTTGTCAAGAATTACAAATCTCCCAACTCATCAATAGTATTCTGGATCCTAGCGGCATTAGCCATCACTCCATCACCATAAAAAGCATTCTTGGGTTGTGACCAATTTGAGCCAGCGTAGTACTTTAGAGCAGCCGTCCTCTCAGCTGTATAGCCACCGGCAGCGGCCCCTAGGTCTGAGAGATATAGAGCTGAAGCAATAAAGGCATGCTCTGGATTCCAGGGGTCAGCAGTTTTGGCTCCGACAACCTGAGCAATCCTAGATGCGTATGAATTCCAAGTAGTTGGGATAAATTGTGAAGGACCCATAGCTCCACCCCAACCCCCCTGCCATGGACAAGAAAGTGGCACAGATTCTGGAGTCAAACCTAGATTTTTAACTATTTTCAAGAAAATTGTTTGGTCGTCTCTCCAAGAATTATCATTTGGCCCGGGCATAATGTTGTACCATTTTTTGGAATCTGGATCTCCTGGTCGGTTACAAGTTCCCACGTTCTCTCCAAGGTTAGATTCTTGAGTCAAAATAGCGAGGAGAAAAGCAGGCCTAATACCAGTAGACCTAGATGCCTTTTGGGCATACTTCAAAGCTTCTCCGAATGGAATAGCGGCTGTATCTCGCAAAGCGAAGAGGGTAGCTCTGATTTCAGAAGCCCTTCTCTGACGTTCATTCAAAACAGATTCGTAAGCAGCTTCGGTTTTCTTACTAATGTTTAAAATCCTTTGCTTTTCTTGTTCTAGTCGTGCAATAGTATCCCGTTCTCCTTCAATAGCTTGTTTGGCGTCTCTTTCAGCCACCTGTCTTTCTGTTAGCTGTTCCCTTTCAGCCATTGTATTTTGCTGGGTATCTCTGATTTCTTTAAAGAGTTCCTGCAGAGAAACCTTGATGGAGGTATAAGAATTGATGTCATCAAAAAAATCTGACAGATTGTCATTGGCTAAAAGAATCTCAATCAAAGCCGTCTGATCTTTTTGGCTAGTTTCTCGGAGAAGTTCAGCTAGAGAGTTTTTTCCTTTGTTAATCTTAGATTCAAGATCTCCGATATATTCTGTTTTTTTGGTAATATCTCCACCGATCTGAGCAATGGAAACTTCCTTGGCTCGGATCTTTAGTTCAGCTTCCCTAATTTGAGCATTTAGAATCGTGACATCTCTTTGGATAGAAGCAGTCTGACTTTTGGCCTGATTTACAATCTGTTGTTGTTTTTCGATTTCAGCTTCAACATCTTTTAGTTCTGCTTCGAGTTTCCTCTTTTGGGCCTCTGAAATTTCCGCTCGAGCAACACTGAAAGAGCCCACGCTAACGGATAATAAGAGGAGTACTGCCAGAAATATACCTTTCTTCATATATAGGACTAAATTGTATCATATACAAAAGACGCCTTATCGGCGTCTTTTGTTACAATTATTCTTTTGGTTCTTCTTTTTTCTCTTCCCCAGCGGATTCGGCACCTTCTTCACTCTCCTCTTCCTTCTTACCCTTTTGTTCAACCTCAATAGATTCGAGATCAATCTCAACAGGTTCCTCTGGTTCTTCCTTGGCTTCAGTAATAGAACAGATAACTTCCTCTGGTTCAACGGCTAAATTAACTCCGACTGGAAGTCTCAGATCTTTGGCATGGATAACACTGTCCATCTGGACTAATGCGGAGATATCAACCTCAAGACTATGTGGCAAATCTTTCGGCTCAGCTTCAATTGGTAGATCGTGCATAACTTTGACAAAAATACCGCCTAAATCTTCAACCGCTGCTGATTTACCAACGAACTCTAGTGGTACCTCAACTTCAATCTTTTTACCCTTCTCAAAAACATAGAAATCAGCATGAATTGGCTCACCCGTAATGACATCAAATTGAACATCATGAATTAGAGCATCATGCTCTCCCAAATCACCGGTAATAGCGACAACGGTGGATTCTCCGGCTTCTTCGAAGATCTTTTTAAAATCTACCGCTCTAATGGAAATGGGTGTTGATTCAGTAGTTTTCCCATAGAAAACAGCCGGTATAAAACCTTCCTTTTTTTCTCGTTTTTTGGCTTCAAGCTTTAACATGAGTCTACAGTATATATAGAAATCCTATTTTGTAAACCCTAGTTAACCTGATTCTTGGCTTGGCCAGTTTCGAGCATAGCAATGACATTATCGGCCACAATTTTCGACATTTCCTGTCTAGCCTCCAGAGTTGAACTGGCAATGTGTGGAGTTAGGACTACATTTTGGAGTCTAGTTAGACCCCTAGCCGGGTAGGGCTCCTCTTCAAAGACATCTAAACCAGCCCCGGCGATTCTTTCTTCTTTAAGAGCTACCACCAAAGCTTTCTCATCAATAACTGGACCCCGAGAGGTGTTTATTAAATAGGCCGTTTTCTTCATCACGGAAAGTCTCTCGGCATTAATCAGATGCCTAGTCTCTGGTAAAAGTGGAACGTGTAAACTAACAAAATCAGAAATTTTTAGTAATTCCTCAACGCTTTCTAACTTTTTAGCTTCTAAAGTATTTTCAATTTCCTCATTTCTTTGGATATCAGTGTAAACAATCTTCATACCAAAACCATTGTGAGCCATCCGAGCAGCACTAGCACCAATTCGGCCAGCGCCGATGATTCCGAATGTCTTGCCCGGCAAATCTACTCCGATAAAGAGCATTGGGTTCCAACCACGAAACTTTTTAGCACGAACAAATCGATCGCCCGAGACAACATTTGAGGCTAGGCCCAACATCAAAGCGATGGTATGTTCTCCGACGGTATGTGAAAGACTTCCACGGGTGTTGGTCACCACAATCCCCCTTTTTTTAGCTTCTTCTAGATTAAGATTGTTATAGCCAACAGCATAGTTAGCAAAAATTTTAGCTTGTGGTGCCGCTTCGTAGACATCAGCGTCAATTTGATCAGTTAGGAGAGTGACAACTGCTTTATAAGGCTTCTTGCGAAGAGCCTTGATAATTTCTTTTTTGGTTGGCGGTCGATCCCAAGTACCAACCGTAACTTCATAGCCCTTAGCCTCCAATAAACTTTTGGCTGGCTCTGGAATGTTTCTAGTTATATAGATTTGTGTTTTTTCTTCCATAGTTGTTATTTAGAAATATGTGATTTTATATATCTACCTCTTATCTAGCCTTAATAATTCTAACATTTTTGGAGAAAACATTTTGCTGAACGAGATTCATCTCTTTGTATTAGTTTCTGTAGTTTTTCTATAAACATACAACCATTCTAACATGATATAATTTTAGCAATGAGTATCTTTCAGAAAAAAACAAAAAATTTTGACTTTGTAGCTATTGGTGACATTGTCACAGATGCTTTTATCCAATTAAAAGACGCCTGGATTGAGACAGATAATCCAGACTCATCCAAAGAGTTGTGCATGCGTTTCGGTGATAAAATTCCGTATGAAAAGGTAGATGTTGTCCCAGCCGTTGGTAATAGCCCTGACGCAGCTGTTTCGGCTCATAGACTGGGCTTAAAATCGACCTTAGTAACTAATCTAGGTGATGACCTTTATGGAAAAGAACAGTTGGCTCAAATGAAAAGGGAGGGTTTGAATACTAACTTTGTCAAAGTACATAAGGGTATTGGTTCAAATTATCATTTTGTGCTTAGGTGGAAAGCTGAGAGAACAATCTTGGTTAAGCATCATGAATATCCCTATTCTCTACCTGATTTAGGTGAGCCCAAATGGATTTATTTATCTTCTCTAGCCGAAAACTCTTTATCGTATCACCAGAATATCGCAGATTACTTGGAAAAACATCCAAACATTAAATTGGCTTTCCAACCAGGAACTTTTCAGATTAAACTTGGGGTTCAGAAATTAAACAGATTATACAAAAGATCAGACCTGTTCTTCTGCAACACACAAGAAGCTCAAAGAATTTTGGATACCAAAGAACAAGACATCAAAAAACTATTGGCTGGCATTCGGGATCTGGGTCCAAAGATTGTTGTTATTACCGACGGACCAAAAGGCGCCTACGTCTTTGCTGGTCGAGAAATTTGGTTTGGACCAACATACCCAGATCCAGCTGAACCGGTGGATCGAACAGGGGCCGGAGACTCTTTTGCCTCAACTTTCACTTCCGCTCTAGTAATCGGCAAGAATATCCCAGAAGCCTTATCTTGGGGACCTATTAATTCCATGTCAGTTGTTCAGTATATTGGGGCTCAGGCTGGTTTATTAAAAAGAGAGAAACTTGAAGACTATCTGAGAAAGGCCCCGGAGAGCTATAAACCAACCAGGTTAGAGTAGTTGACAGGTTTTAATAGAAAGTATATATTGGCATCAGATTGAATATTGATCACCTTGACCCCCGGAAGGGTGACGAGTTCGCTTCGGCGGCTCGTCACCTTTTTTTATTTGTTAAATTTTCTCTACTTCTATAGCAATAACACCAAACTCTTTCTGTTGTTCTTTTGTATAAAATTTTTGATAAACCCCGATCCCCTGCTCAACAGTTTCAACATCAGGTAATATATTTTTTATATTTTCTTGCTCGAGCATTTCTTTTATAGAAATATAAGTACGTACATCTTTAACTAAAACCTCAACTGAGTCTGTCTCTTCTTCATTATGAACAATAATATGGTCTCCTGGTTTTATAAGTTCATACCATCCTTTTTTAATTCGGCCTTCGATAGTCTTTTGACCATTCTTAAGAAACGTAAAGTAAGGCTCTCTTCGATGGTTTTGGTAGGTTGTAAAATCAGAGTGAGATACCTTTTGCATATTCAAAACACCATAGCATTTTTTATTTCCTCTTCAAAACCCTCTCTATAGCCTTTTCGATACTAGATTTATCCATTCCATAATGTTTAATCAATTCTTCAGGTTTTCCAGATTGTCCGAATTGGTCATCAACTCCAACAAACTCCATCGGCACTGGGTATTTTTTTGATAGAAATTCTGAAACAGCTGAGCCCATACCACCAGCTATCTGGTGTTCTTCGACAGTCACAATGGCATCTGTTTTGCGAGCCAGAGCCAAGACCATATTCTCATCAAGAGGTTTGATAGTTGAAAGGTTCATGACTGTTACCCCAACACCATCCTTTTCTAAATCTTTGGCCGCTAAGAGAGCTTGATAAACTAGAGGCCCCGTAGCAATAATGCCAACCTGAGTCTCAGCTGCTTCAAAGAAGATCTGGGCCTTACCAATCTCAAAAGAGGTTTCCTCTGTGGTTATTAGAGCTGTTTTTTCTCTAGCTAACCTGAGATACGTGGGATCTTGTGTCTTGGCTACCGCCAAAGTCGCTTTTCTGGCTTCTACGGCATCACATGGAGAAACAACTACCATACGAGGGATAATTCTCGTTAGAGCAATATCCTCAATTGCTTGGTGGGTTCCACCGTCTGGACCAACCGAGACCCCGGCATGTGAACCAGCGATCTTTACCGGCACATTGTTGTAACAGATGGTGGTCCTGATCTGTTCCCAATTTCTACCTGGAGAAAACATGGCATAGCTCGAGATAAAGGGAATCTTGCCTATAGCTGCCATACCAGATCCGACACTGGCGAGATTCTGCTCAGCCACTCCAAGTTCGATAAATCTTTCTGGGAAAGCTTCTTTGAAAAGAGACATTCTTGTTGAGTCGGTTAGATCAGCACACAATGCAACAACTCGCTTATCTCTCTTCCCAGCTTCTAGCAAACCTTCGCCAAAACCGTTTCGGATAGCTTCTTTTTGTATATCCGGTTTGAAGATTTTTTTATTTAATTTGACGCTCTTGTTAATCATTTTCGGATTTAATTTTCCCTCCTAAAGTTCTTAGTTCTTTCAGAGCAAGTTTGGCCTCGTTTGCACTTGGTGTTTTCCCATGCCACTCTGGTTTTCTTTCAAATTCCTTCACCCCCCTGCCAGGAATAGTTCGAGCAATAATAACACTTGGATTTTCAAAGACCGCTTGAGCTTCGCCAATAGCCGCCGTAATGTCATCAAAATTGTGACCATCAATTTCTTGCACATGCCAATTATTGGCCTTGAATTTATCAAAAAGTGAATCTA
>Ga0210057_1001107_pt1 | contig 41932 bp, 41 predicted proteins | sample CryGeyCG2114_010_2_FD_183968 | JGI IMG/M metagenome (GOLD analysis project Ga0210057, IMG submission 183968) | Groundwater microbial communities from aquifer - Crystal Geyser CG10_big_fil_rev_8/21/14_0.10 (SPAdes) (version 2) | ecosystem: Environmental > Aquatic > Deep subsurface > Groundwater ... | reverse complement strand
TGGGAACTGCAGGCGGCGTCGAAAGAATGCCACCATTGAGTTCCACAATGAGCTTGACGAACTCCGCGCGGTTGGCGAGATCGCCTCCACGGAAATTCGGTTGGCTCGCATCAAGGTATCCGGCATCAATGAAAAAGTTTACCGATTCCTGATACCATGCTCCCGAAGGAACATCTGAGTAGTTTGCATGCGTAACCGGCATGCTGCTGAGCATGATTGCAAGAAGTGCAACCACAGAAAGTGCTCGCTTTTGCATATGAATTTTCATAAGAGTAATAGTTGTAAAATTACAAAGCGTACTATTTTGTTCTCGTTTTTTCAAAAGTCAATAAATCATTATTTGGCTTACAAAAGCCAAATTTTGGTATACAAACTGTGTTAATAGTGTAAAATTTTGGACTTTTAGTCCTTATTTTCATAGTATTAATATTATTAATAGAGTGAAACTGAAAATGGCAGGCGAAAATGAAGCACGCTATAGTCAGCCTCCTGTGATCGACAGTAATCGACCGTTGGCCCTCTTCGACTTGGATAAGACTCTTAGGCCAAATGACCTCATGAATCATACAAATTTTAGCCTCATCAAGACACTTCTTCGCAAAGGAAGTGGCATTCGCACTCTTCTCAAACACCTGTTTGCCTTCTCGGGCCACAATATGGCCGAAAGACTCCATCATGCTGCTGCAAACCTGTTAGAAGGTCGACATGTGGAAGAGATGAACGAACTCCATCAATCGTTCATTCAACATATTCACAAACATGAAAAACTATGGTTTAGGGGCACAGTAGAGCTTTTACGGCACCTGACACAACGAGACATTCAAATTCTCATTGTCACCGGCTCACCTCAGGAACAAACGGATTTATGTATCGCGACTCTGAAAACAGAGCTTGATACAAGCAATATTACCGTCTGTGGCAGCAGATACGCCGTAGAAAACGAGCGGTACACGGGCGAAGTAGAACACCTCAATGCCACGGCAGCGGGCAAAAAACGCATTCTGGACGCCCATATTCCTCAAGAAACACCCGTCATCGGCTGCGCCGGGAACGACATCGCTGACCTTCCCCTGTTTCAAAGAGTCCCCCCACACGGCACACGCATTGCCGTACGTGGACGTACACGACTGCGAAAACGTTTGCAGCAAGAAGGGTACTCTTTCGTGTATTCACCCGAAGATCTGGAGCACGCTCCGCATTCTGCAGTCTTGGAAGTGAGTACTCAACTCGAGCACACTCTCCACCCTCTGCTCTGGAGGGCAGAATGATCTGCCGTTTTCTTTGCTATGACCATACACAACAAACCACTTCAGCAACAGGAACTGCTCCACGTGCCAGACGAGGAAGAAGCGCTCTTCATGGGTCGCGACCAGGACGGTGTCGTGCGCATTCGTGCAAACCTTCACAGTCATAGTACGCACTCCGACGGACAGTACTCGTTGGAAGAGTTGTCACAATTTGCAGAAAAACACTGCACAAACATCGCAGTGACCGACCACAATGTGTTTGCCTGGCGTCACAAGTGGCTTCCCGGACTCATCCCCGGCATGGAACTTACATCCCGAGAGGGAATTGACTTTGTCACTTGGGGAACACAAAAAGAGATGCATCGCCTCTTCGAAGACATTCGACCGTACCGAGCAAAACGCAACCCACTGTTTCAGCCACTTCACCTCTCTGCGACAGAAGTCATTGCTGCTGTTCGTGAACGCGTACCATTCATCCTGCACCCACACTACGGTTCCGTCGACGGGCTCTCCACCATTCCTCCAGACGAACAACAACCCCTTCTTGCATCCACACACACATTTGCTTTCCTGGAAGAGAACGCTCTGCTATCTGAACAAAAAAACGCTCTAGCCAATCACGTTGCTCTGGAGTGGAAGATTCCCTTCATCGCCACGGGGGATACCCACCGCGATGAAAAGCAGTACGTCAGCACCTACACCGAGATGCCCTTTGTGCTCTTGGTCAATGGTCCCATGCCACTTGTGCATCGCTTTCTCAAAACGCTTCACACGTCGTTTCACAACAATGTCTTACGTCCAACATCTACAATGGAAAAAGTGCAGACGGGCACGCAGGTTATTGTACGTAACGGTTTTTCTCCCATTGTAAGATTTTGTCTTCGAGTGGCGGAAAGGTGTATGGGGATTCGCCCAAAGGCAGCCATGAAGAATGTTCCAAGACCTTTACTGTAAAGATACTTCACTTAACAGTCCCTTACGCCACAACTTGTGGTAGAGCGTCGGATCTTCACGACGCAACTGTCCACGCGTGAGGTTGGGGTAGTGCTCGTGATAGTACGTCAGAGGATCCATAAGCATCCTGCTATTTTGCACAGGCACTTCCCGTAACAAATCACGACGGCGAAGCTGTTGGTACAGCGACTGATCCTTGCGTTGCAACTGCCCTCGCGTGAGGTTGGGGTAGTGCTCGTGATAGTATGCGAGCGGATCATGCAGAGAACGTGTATCCCGACATGGGATGTTCTGCAGTAAACCAGCACTGCGAAGCTTCTGGTACAGCGACTGATCCTTGCGTTGCAACTGCCCTCGCGTGAGGTTGGGGTAGTGCTCGTGATAGTATGCGAGCGGATCGACGATACTCCGCTTCTTTTTCTGTGAAGCAGCTTGCTTTTTCTGCACAGGCATCGGCACTTTCTGCACATTCATGACTGGATACTTTACTTCTTCATTCTTCTCTTCCACAAGAGAAAAGACTAGCATATTAACATACGTATGTTGTATTTATTACATAAATGACATTCACTCATACAGTTTTGTATCCGGATGGACAGCTACCCAGGAGAACCAGAACGCTGGAATCGGAATCAACTCTTCGCCTGTTTGCTCATTTCGCATACGTACCGACTGCGATGCCTCATCGTACACAATGGAAATGAGCGCCCCTCCCACTGTGTCCTGCATTTCTATCTTCTGAAACAGATCTTTCGGGTATGCTTTCGCGACGCCGTTGACCACAATGCCGTAGACCACTGCTTTTGTAGGGAGGCGATCGTCTTCCACACTCACAGGAAAGAAAATGTCACTGCGCTCTTCGTACCCCTCGTATGGATCTCGTCGGTAGTCACGCGAATAGCCGGTATCTGTGCTCAATACCTTGACCGGTTGCGCCAGTGTTTTCACCCATTCCCACCGTGCTACATCACTACGCACAAACGCCAACCTCTCTCCCGTGAGTGGACCCACAACTGCATCGGCTGTTATCTGGCTCCAGAGAGAATCTGTGGCACGGTCATACATCAGCAAGTTACTCTGGTAGAGAAAACCACTCACACCAAATTCCACCACGCCTTCACTGATATCGCGACTGTACGTTACTGCCGTAACGCAAAGCGGACAGTATGTCACCGCCACAGGTCTCCCTCCGACGGTGTCATTGACAATTTCATGCCAGTTGAGAATCGCAAACGGATAGAACCGCGTATCGCCATTGATACTGAGCAGTACGCCCGGACTGTCATCGTCAAGAAAGTCGACATCCTCTACGGCAATAAATTGCGGATCGTCAATGGACGGAATACCGTCTTTCGACGGACCGCCACTGAGAATTTCGTCGAGAGGAACCGTATGAGGTACATCACCGGAATACCATGAACGCAAGAACGGCGGCACAGGTGATGTTTGTACTTCTGTATGCACTCCTCCTCGTTCTCGTTCTACCACCGAACCTGCATCATCAGAGGCCTTTTCCTTCTGCACATGCTGAAGTAATTCCTCCACACGTTCTTCCAGTTCCTGCGCATTCAACGGTCCGTCTTTACGGGAGACAACCTCTCCATTCGCACCGATGAAAAATGTTGTTGGCTGTGTAAAGACATCGAACTGTTGCTTCAGCTTGGACTGCGGATCCAGGAGCGTTGGAAACGTGTATCCGCCATCGTTCCAGTACTGCTCTACAGTAGACTGCTTCTCCTGCAGGTTGATACCAACGACACGCAGCTCGGGGTGTTCTTCGTGGAGCTTCTGGAAAAAAGGCAGCTCTTCTTTACAAAACGAACACCATGCCGCCCAAAAGTTCATAACCGCAGGCTTTCCTTCGATGTACTGCTTCAGTGCCGCCGGCTTGCCGCTCAGTTGCAGCACTTCCCCTCCTTCTGCCGAAGAAAAGAGAGAGCAGCCGGATAAAAGCAGCACTGCACAGAAGACAAGGATGTACTTCACGTCCGGCATTCTACCACAAAATTCTTCTCATTGCTTGACCAAAAACCTGCTCTTCCCTAGCCTAACTTTACTTTCGCATTAACCATGCTAGGAAAACTGAAATGGCGTCGGCGGCTCAGAAAACACGGTTTTTTGTCTCGCATGAAGACAAGAGACGGTCGCAAGGTGCTGAACGCGAGAAGAAGAAGAGGGAGAAAGAGGCTGACTGTACAAAAGGGAAGGTAGGTTGTAGGTTATAGGGATTAGGTTGTAGGATGCGGGAGTGACAGAGTTTTTGCAGAAGCTATCGGCAATTCTCTTCTACCTTCTCGGCCTTACGGTTTTTGGCGCATACCTCCTCCTCCGAAAAGAACTGTATGCCCCGTGGCCACTCTGGTGGCTGACCATCACCGACCTCCCCCTGCTCCTTACCGGACTCCTCTACGGAAGTACAAGCCTGTACCTCAGTCTGCAATCTGCCAGTAAGCCTTCACTCTCTCTGGTGTTCTTCATATTCGTACCGGCACTCCTTCTCTTTGTTCTGTTCACAGTGCTAAACTTTTGGCCCATCCTCATATAGCACATGTATGCACTGTCAAAACTCGAATCCGGTCTTCCTATCCTCACATCCCCTCTCGAAGGAACTGCATCTGTGACGGTGCTTGTCTTTGTCGGTGCAGGATCACGTTACGAGAAACAAGAAGAACGGGGCATCAGCCATTTCTTGGAACACATGTTCTTCAAAGGTGGAAAAAAATACTGTAATACGAAAGAGGTCAGTGCGGCCATTGACGGCATTGGCGGAGAGTTTAACGCCTTCACTGCAAAAGAATATGCAGGGTACTACGTGAAAGTGGCTGCAGAGCAAACCACACTCGCGTGCGACGTCCTGAGCGACATGCTGCTCCATGCCAGCTTTCCTTCTGCAGAGATTGATAAGGAACGTGGCGTGATTATCGAAGAAGAACGCATGTACCAGGATACGCCGATGTACCGTGTGGCATGGGATTTCGAAGAACTCATTCTTGGTGATCACCCACTTGGGTGGGACACGATCGGACTGGAGAAGATCATTATGTCCGTGAAGCAGGAGGATTTCCAGAAGCACAAAGAGGCACTCTACACACCGGACAACACCGTTGTGACCTTTGCAGGAAAAATTTCAGAGGCACAGGCAACAGCACTAAGCCGTGAGTTTTTCGGAAGTCTTAGTGGTATCAAGAAGACAGAATTCACCCCGTTTATCACCTACGACACAACAAAGGTATTTCTTCGTGATAAAAGTACAGAGCAATCACACGTCACTATTGGAGTCCCGAGTGTTCCTGCTCTCTCAGAAGAGCACTTCGCCAATAAACTTCTTGCTACCATCCTCGGAGGAAACATGAGCTCACGCATGTTCCTCAATATCCGCGAAGCCAAAGGGCTCTGCTACTACATTTCTACAGAAACGGATTCCTACCTTGATGCAGGTACATTGAGTACTGGTGCAGGTGTGGATCAGTCACGACTGGAGGAAGCTATCAAACTCATTATCAATGAGTATATGGTCTGCGCAAGAGACGGCATCACCGACGAAGAACTGCACCGTGCGAAAGAGTACTTGAAAGGAAAAATTGTCCTCAACCTCGAAGACACGGAAGAACTTGCTCACTTCTACGGCAAGCAGCAACTGCTCTACCCTCAAGTGCGTACTATGGAAGAGTACTTCGCAGAAGTGGAACACGTCACCAAAGAACAAGTGAATGCACTTGCAAAGAAGATCCTCGTTCCGGAAGAACTGCGAATCGCAGCAATTGGAAAGGGATTGAAGAAGGAAAGGTTGGAAGAGTTGTTACAGGGATGAATTTCTGTACCTACCCTTCGGTACAATTTTTCTGTGCATGGATTCGTGGCTTCGCGTGTCGAAGCACCTCACCATGACACAAAAAAATCACTCAGGATGACACAAAACATTATCCCTTCCTTTAGCCAAAAACTTCCTCTATCATCTCTCCACAATTTTCCCAAATTCTTATGCAACGCACATTGATTCTCCTCAAACCCGACGCAGTACAGAAAAAGATTTGCGGCAAAGTCATCACACGCTTCGAAGATGCAGGTTTTCTCATTCGTGGCTGCAAGATGATCCACCTGGACCCTGACATCCTGCATGAGCACTACGCACATATTGCTGACAAACCATTCTACCCCGAAGTGGAGGAGTTCATGAGTTCTACTCCCGTCATCGCACTCGTCCTTGAGGGAGATGGCATTGTTGAAAAGATGCGTGACATGCTCGGCGTCACGGATAGTACCAAGGCCGCTCCCGGCACCATTCGCGCAGAGCTCGGCGTCGATGTGATGTTCAATGTCGCTCATGCATCCGACAGCCTGGAAACAGCAGAAAAGGAAGTGAAGAGATTCTTTCAAGACGATGAACTTTTCCAGTACGACGTGAAAAGTGTGGAGGAACTGAAAAGTACTAGATAGGTGGAATATCCAGTTTAAACCTTCCCTCCCGTACATCAATCACTGCGCCGCCGATGCGGCGAAGAATGAGTGGTGAGACAACAACGCGGACCTCTGGAACAGAAGGACAGTTGAATACTTTTCCATCTACTGACCCTTGTGTTACACACTCCAAGCAAAAACTCCCTCGCTCATCAATAGTCACTGCGAACACCTGCCTGCCGGCAGGAAGGTCCTGTTTACGGTTTCCATCCTGCCCTAGGAGAGCACGCAAGGCTTCCGCTCCGGACTTTGTCAACGTGACGTGCTGCGTACGCTCCGGTTGGTCAGTAAAGAGTTCATTGAGGTCAACGAGAAGATCCCCCAGGTCTTCGTCACTCATGCCATGTCCTCGACACCCCTCTTCCAGAGTCTCAACAGTACTCAGTGCACACGTTGCACAGTGCAGTCCATACTCCCGAAGAAGGTTCTGAGCATCAGGAACAAGCGCTAAGACATGAGTAACAGGCATATTCGACTGGATGAGGGAAGAGCCTGGCGTGGAAGAGGAAGAAGACATACACTGCTATGGTACGAAGTTCATAGACGCCCCTCAATGCGTTTTCTTCTCAAAATTCTTACGTTCGGCCTGCTCCCCTTCCTTACACTGGTGATTGGGGTCAATGTCGGTGTGCGGTTCTCACAGGAACTCCTCTACGGCACGCCGTCTCTGGAACAACAATTCGGCACGGGGGCTGTCGTTACCAACCCCGAAGAAGAAGTGGACCTCGCCATCATGTGGGAAGTATGGAACCTGCTTCTCAAGCGGTACATCAGTCCTGAAGAATTGAAGACCACACCAATGGTCTATGGTGCTATTACTGGTCTGGTCGAGGCCATTGGCGATCCACACACACTGTTCATGACACCGCAGCAGAACAAGGAGTTTCGTGATGCACTTCAGGGGGAACTGCAAGGCATCGGTGCAGAACTCATGGTGCAAGGAGGAAAAATCACCGTTGTTGCTCCGCTGAAAGGCTCACCTGCAGAACGCGCCAGTCTCCTGCCGAACGATATCATCGTGGCGGTCGACGGCGAATCCGTCGAAGGACTCTCACTCTACGAAACCGTGCACCGCATTCGCGGTAGAAAGGGAACTGCAGTCGAACTTGGCATTCTGCGGGAAAACGCTTCCTCTCTGCTGACTATTTCCATCGTGCGCGACGATATCAAAGTGCCCAGCATAGAATACAAACTCAAAGAAACAAGCGCAGGAAACATCGGCCACCTCACGATTAACCAATTCGGAGACAACACCGTGAGCGACATTACACAAACCCTTGAAGATGCAAAGAAGAGCAGCATTGACGGACTGATTCTCGATGTGCGCTTCAACGGCGGCGGCTATCTTGACGGTGCGGTTGCGCTCTCATCACTCTTCCTCAAGAAAGGCAAAGTAGTGTCTGTGCAGGGACGCGGAACTGCATCTTCCGATCATTATGTCTCTGGCCGCCCGCTTCTCCCTGACGCTCCTCTCGTCATTCTCATTAACCAGGCAACGGCAAGTGCCGCCGAAATCGTCGCCGGTGCGTTGCAGGACCACGAACGCGCCATCATCGTTGGCATCAAAAGTTTTGGTAAAGGGACAGTACAGGAAGTGATTGATGTTTCCGGTGGAGGGGCTCTGCGCGTCACAACCGCCCACTGGCTGACACCCAATGGTCGCAACCTCGGAAAAGAAGGCGTCACTCCAGATATTGAAGTGGATATAACACAGGAAGACATCAATGCAGACAAAGATCCACAATTAGAAAAGGCATTGGAATGGTTTTTAGAAAATGAGTAAAGTTGTGACAAACAAAAAGCCGTCGTACCCTACATAGAGATGCTACGCCTTCCTGCCGCCCTTGAACGACGCCTTGCCGCACTGTTCCCGCGTATACGTGACCGCGAGAAGTTTGTAGTGAATCTCATTGAAAGTGCTCTGGATAACCACGAGCCTGGTGATTTTGACCGTCCAGAATCCATTGGAGGTACGCTCAACCTCTACACAGACGGCGGCTCACGGGGCAATCCCGGTCAGGCCGCCATTGCCTGTGTCCTCGAAGATCCTTCAAAAGGGATACTACTCAAAGAGTACGCGGAAGTCATCGGTATTGAGACAAACAATGTCGCCGAGTACCGGGCACTCATTGAAGGACTCCGCCTTGCACAGAAATTTCACCCCAATAAGCTCGTTTGTCACGTAGACAGTGAACTCATCGTCCGGCAACTCAATGGAACATACCGCGTGAAAATGGAACACCTAAAGCAATTCGTCGATGAAGCGCAAGAACTTGCGCAGTCTTTTCCTGACATCACCTTTGTGCATATTCCGCGAGAAGATAATCATCGCGCAGATGCGCTGGTGAATAAAGCATTAGACAATCACCCGGCACCAAGATATGGGAAATAGGTTAGAGGTTTAGGTTAGAGGTGCGGAAATGAGGTAGGGTGTGATGTCTCCTGCTCTGAACTTCGCAGATGTCTGATCTTGAATAAAAAGAAGTGTGATGTGGCGCAGACGCTCGTTATGCACTAAGGAAGGAAGGTGCGTGAAACTTCCTGCACGCGCTCTCTGTACAAAACACATCTCTTCAGGCGTGCATTTCTGAAAATGCACAGCATCGTCCTCCGGAAGAAGGCCAAGAAGGTGAAGAACGCGAATGGTGAATGCAAGAACCACAGTCGCTTGCGAATCTCTGTGGCATGTACGCATAAGTTCAAGAGTGGAATCAAACACATCCGGCAGCGGTTCATCATCGTGCAAGAGGTGAAACAGAAGCTCTACTCCCTCCTGCATACAGGCAAAAGCATGAAGATTCGTGTAGGAACATCCTGCACCAAGAGGACGCACTCCCGCCGCTATCCACCCGCTCCGTGACTCTTTCACGTCAGTAGAAACGTGCTGTAACGGCAGAAGGTACGCACCCATCACACTCTTCAGTTTACGTACTCCCCGAGCACGTACGGCTATCTTCCCACGTTCACGTGTGAAGAGAATGCAAAACCGGTCCGCCTCTCCGATATCAATCACCCGTAAGATAAGCGCCTCAAGTGTTTGGGTGTATGCCATACGCAAAAGTGGTCACGCAGACCTTTGATAAGCCCTGCAAACAGGAGCACAACCACAAGAAGAATCCCCATGCCCAATTCGGATGATGAGAAATGCAGTAGTGAGACAGGCGGCATCAATCCTCTTAAGAGAGCATACATGCTCCACCCAACGATTATGCTCAGGACAAGCATACTACAGAGCACAACGCATGTGAACATGAAGATTGTGGTTACGGAATGCTCCGGTGTCGCTCCAAGCACATGCTGTACAGCCAAGGACTCACGATGTGCCTGCTCACGAACGACTCCGCTGAGCACAAAAAAGCTCATGCACATCACGATGAGCAGTAACACTCCAAGAACGTAGTACAGTACCTGCACACGTTCCTCGGCCTGTCGCATCCTTTGCTCTTCTTGAAAGAGGCGCGTGAGTGTTGACGGATGCACTAGTGGACGTAACTCTTGCTGCAGAAGGAGAGCACCAAGGTACCCATAGCCGGACACTGAGCGTACATGCACAAAAAACGTGTCTGCCACAGGCATGTCACTCGCTTGTTGCGTCTGTGCCAACTCCTCTCGCGTCACATAACGCATCTTGGACACAAATGGCATGCTCTGAAGCGCAGAGTAGAGAGTGCGTGCTTCATGCATGTCTACTGCTTCATGAAGCACAAGAGGAACAGCGTTTTCCGCTACGAGCGTATGCATGTACCAACGTCCTCCAAGGAATGCATACACCAAACCCAATACGCACAGGAAGCACGCAATGCACGCACTGCTGCGCCAATCCTGAAATGTATGGAGTACACCTCGAAGAATATACTTGCCATCTCGCAGAAGCTGCTTTTCCATGTACACAGTGTACAATGTCACCCTAAACCTGTCGACGGACAGGCTCAGTGTGAAACGCTTTGCAACTTCTTGCGCAGTAGAAGAATACGTTCATTGTCTTCACCAAACTCTTCGGCACGCTGCAAGAGACTTTCCGCCTTCGCTCTGCACCCTACGCGGATATAGACATCTGCGAGGTCGCAGAGAATCCATGGGTTCTCTTCATCAAGATTGAGAGCGCGTTCGAGTGTGACCACACCCTGCAACCTCTTTCCCGAAAAGAACAGTGTCCAACCTAAACAACGCAGGATTTCCGGATCATTCGGGTGAAGACTATTTGCCAAACGCAAGTGCTCCACTGCACGCTTCCACTCTTTGGAACGCATCGCAATACACCCTAAGACATACTGACCTGCAAAACTTTCCTTGTTAAGAGAAATAGCACGTTTCGCTGCTGTTTCCGCACGCTTCAGCTGCTCTAGGCTCAGTTCGTTATCCGCCACTTCTTCCAGTGCAGGAACATTGGAAGGGTCTTCGAGAAGCAATTCTTCGAGAAGCGCAAGTGCTTCTTTGTGTTTTCCAAGAAATTTATACTGTTCCGCCTGTTCCAGAAGCTCCAGTGTCGCCGACGATAGTTGTTGATTATCACTCATTTACTGCGAGAGGCCAAAAAAGACGAGACGCAGCAGCGTACCGGCTCCCAGTACAACCGCAAGTGCGATCACAGATGCAATCATGATTGTCCGCCCTTTTTGAATCATTTCCTCTCTTCCAGACGCCAGAATAATCATCAGACCCCCAATAACAAAAGCGGCGATGCAGACTCCAATAATCCCATTTTCTAGAAAACGAATCACACTCCCCAACACGGTAGTGACACTCACGCTTCCCACAAGAGTGCGCGGAAGCGTTATAGCTCCTGCCTGACAGAGAGGCACCCCTGCCGTCAAAAACCGTACAATCAACTGCATGGGTACAGTATAGCAGAAAGCTGCTACACTCTCTTACGTTATGGCGGACTTTTCCGTACGTCGACTTTCTCAAAAGGCTGCACACACACCCCGTACCCCCACACAACAGATCAAAAGGGGTTCTTCCTGGTTTTCTCGAGCAACATGGGTGTACCGCAGGGGCGGGCTCATGCGCCTCGCACTGTTTGCCATCGTGCTGTGTTTTGGGTACATACTCTTCCTCTTTCTCACGTTGCCAGACATTACAGACTCCAAAAACCTCCTCGCGGTACAAAGTACTGTTATCACCGACCGACACGGGACGGAACTCTACCGACTCTTCGAAGAAGAAGATCGTACATTCATCGAAGGCAGCACTATCCCCAAACATATGAAAGATGCCATCGTTGCCATTGAAGATGAACGTTTTCATGCTCGTGGCTGCTTAGACCTCCGCGCACTTGCCCGTGTCGTTTTCCGCCTGGGACAGGCGGGCGGAGCATCTACTTTAACTCGCCAACTTGCAAGAAATGCTCTCGACCTGCGTCAGCAAAACCTACTCAACCGTAAGTTGAAGGAGTTGATTTTGGGATGCCAACTTGAACGTCGTTACACGAAAACCGAACTGTTGGAACTCTACCTCAACTGGATACCTTTTGGTTCGAATGCTTACGGCATCGAACAGGCCAGCCAAAAATTCTTTGGTATTGGTGCCTCTGAATTATCCGTTGCGCAGGCAGCCGTCCTCGCATCGCTCCCGCAACGGCCATCGTACTTCAACCCTTATGGCTCACATGTCTTTACAGAGTTGCGCCCTGAAGCGCAAGAACAAGTAGCCACAAGGCATATTACTGAACTCTCACAGCTGGATGACAGTGACATTACTCCGGGTCTTCTGGGAAAGACATTTGGTACTGGTTCCACAACGTTCCGCATCGCAGGACGTTCTGAGTTAGTGCTTAAAAAAATGGAAGAACTGGAGTTTATTAGTGAACAGGAACGGTTGCAGGCACTCGAAGAACTGGAAGAAATGGAATTCCAACCAACGCGTGAAAACATTCGTGCGCCGCACTTCGTGCTCTGGGTGCGAGAGCAAGTGACAGATATCTTTGGTGAACTTGCCGAAGAAGATCTTCTCGAGCGAGGCGGACTGCACATCACCACAACGCTTGACTGGGAACTGCAACAAACCGCGGAAGAAGCTGTAGGCGCATACAGAGAAGATATTTCTCTGCGGTTCAACGCGCATAACATCTCACTCGTCGCTCTGCATCCGGAGTCACGCGAAATACTGGCATACGTTGGCAATGCCGATTACAACGATGACGAACATGAGGGGAAAATCGACATGGCTCGCGCACCTCGTCAGCCCGGATCAAGCTTTAAGCCATTTGTCTATGCGGCAGCTTTTCAAAAAGGCTACGGTCCGGCCACCGTCCTCTATGATGTGCCGACCACCATCGGAAGTGATGAGCCGCAAAACTTCGACGGAACCTTCCTGGGACCTCTTCCCATCCGAAAAGCTCTCGGAGGATCGCGCAACCTTCCGGCCATCAAAGGATTCTTTCTGGCCGGAGGAGAAGAACCCATCCTACACCTTGTCTCGCGCATGGGCGCTCCGTCACCGTTGCTTCGCCGTGCAGAGCTTCGACAACAGAGCCCTGACGGGGAGTATGACTATGGTTGGCCCTTGGCACTCGGGTCTGCGGAAACCCCGCTCCTTGAGATGGTTCACGCATACAGCACGCTTGCAGCGGGAGGAACGTACAAGCCAGTGGTCAGCGTTCTCCGCATCACAGATCGTAATGGAAATATCCTCTTCGAAGCAAAAGAGGATACTGTGGAAGAACGTGTTCTCGATGAACGTATCGCCTACCAAGTAACATCCATCTTGAGTGACATGAATGCGCGGCCGGATAACGAGTACTGGCGTACCGTTCTCTCCATACCGGAGATGCAGGCGGCTGCAAAAACAGGTACAAGCAATGTCTGTACAAAGAGAGATACGAAGAATCTCAAAGATGAAGACGAATCGCTTGGAACATGCCTCGAAAGGCGACCGGACAACCTGTGGACTCTCGGGTACACGCCGAACCTCGTTACAGGCGTGTGGGTTGGTAACGCCGCACCGAATCCACTGTCTCAAAAAGCAGAATCTCTCGTCACTGCCGCGCCGATATGGAAGCAATTTCTCTCTCGCGCCACGCGATACCAACGAGAAGAAGCAAACGACTCAAAGGGTCCAAAGGAGTTCCGTACTGAGTTTTCCGTACCATCTGGTGTCATCTTTCCACAAGTATCTCGTCTGTCGGGAGGACTTCCCACAGAATGCACTCCTGTCCACTTGCGCGGTGCCGATGTGTTCCTGCAGGAGGCTCCACCTCTTGCCACTGACTCTGCTTGCGTCTTTGCGCGTATTGACAAAGTAACGGGACTTCTCGCATCAGACAGTTGTCCAAAGGATGCTCAGGAAGACGGCAGCTTCCTCGTGCCGACAAGTCTCCTTCCAGACCGTTGGCCAACTTGGCAGGAAGGAGTGCAGGAGTGGGTCACTGCACACATGGAACTCTGGACAGCCACTCCTGACCACTCCGGTTCTCTCCTTCCACTACCCATTGTCCCCACCGAAGAATGTGACCCTGCCCTCACTCCGGGACGTCTGGAACAACCGAAACTGCAGATCACTTTTCCGAAACAAGGCGGCAGTGTGTCGTATCCGTCTTTCACACCTCAAGTTGTTCCCACAGTCGGCTCTCGCATACGAAACATTGAATACCTCGTTGACGGACGACGCGTTGCTTCCGGCACAGGAGCAATCGGTAAGGCGCTGCGTATGCCACGCTCCGTAAAAATGAACGGTTCGCATACACTCGAAGTGATTCTGACAGATAAGTACTTCAATCAGGCCAGTGACCGCGTATCTTTCACTTTTGAAGAAGACACGTCCGCCCCCACCGTACGCATTCTCTCTCCGGTCGCATCGACCATAGACTCCGGAACAGAAATTACCATTCGTGCCGAAGCCCGCGACAACGACGGCGACGTGAAGTACGTGGAGTTCTTCTTGAGTGAAACACTCCTCACGACCAAACCAAAGAAACCCTACGAATTCAAATACGTTCTCGATCTTCCTCCCGGAACCTACCGGCTCCGCGCGGTGGCAGAGGACATAGGCGGAAACGAGGGAGAGGACAGTATTGAATTACACGTGCAGTAACTGGTACGCTCCCATTCCTATGAGAGAACTTCCAGACAAATTTCTCACGGCTGTCATTGCTGTCCAACCTCTTCCAGGCTCACCCGATTACGACGGTGATGATGAGAACATCGTCGACCACGCTCTCTCCGATTTGAAACACTATGACGATGCAGGTGTAGACAGTGTCTTTTTAGAAAATGACTATGATTTACCATTCGTGCGCGAAGAAGATTTGGACCACAAAGGCATTGCACTCATGACGAGAATTGCAAAAGAAGTGCGTCGACGCTTTGCAAAACCCATTGGCATTCAAATGCTCGAAGCAGCCAATCTCACTTCTCTGAGAATCGCTAGAGAAGCGGACTTGGACTTCATTCGTGCAGAAGGATATGTCTATGCACATATTGGCGGCGCAGGACTCTTCCATGGAAATGCAGGGAAAATTATGCGCTTACGAAAGGAACTCGGCGCACAGCACATCAAAGTGTTTGCTGATGTAAAAAAGAAGCATGCCGCCCACGCTCTCACTGCCGACCTCGATATCACGGATGAAATTAAACAAACAGTCATGTTTAAGGCAGACGGAGTCATTGTGACGAGTAAATTCACAGGACTTAGTCCTGACCAAAACGACTTACGCAAAGCAAAAAAGGTAACGAAAAAACCGGTCGTTATTGGTTCCGGTATGACAAAGGAAAATATTCAAGACTTCCTCCCTCTGGCTGACGGTTTCATCGTCGGGTCTACATTCCGTACCAACGGAAGCTTTCTCGCTGATCTGGATCCGGAGAGATTACAAGAATTTATGGATGTGTTTTTGAAGGCAAGGAAGAAGGTGGAGAATGTACTTGCATAGCTACGCAGTATCCGCATTCGTAAAGACCTCACTCACATCATCATCCTCTTCAATTTTCTCGATGAACGTGACGAGTTTTTCGGCGACTGCAGGGTCGACGACCTTCACCATATCTTTCGCAACCCATTTTAGGCCGGACTCTTTCACTTCTAGCCCTTTTCCTTTCAGGAAGTCCCGTACTTTCGTCCAATGACTCTGATCTGTTGTGACAGATACAATGTCACCCTCACGGTCGATGTCCTCTGCACCAAGGTCCATAAGAGCAAGTTCGATATCGTCGGACCATTCAGGTGCTTCTGCCACCAAAACCCCCTTTCGTTCAAACATCCATTGCACACTGGCTGTGTCTGCGAAGCGCCCACCGGCTTTATCAACCGTGGCACGGACATTATTGAGCGTACGGTTGCGGTTGTCCGTGAGACACTCAATAAGACAGGCGAATCCTCCAGGACCCATAGCCGCATACAGTACCTCTCCCATTGCCTCACCTTTTAACTCGCCGGTTCCTTTTTTAATGGCACGTTCGATATTTGCATTCGGGACATTGTCTGCCTTCGCACTGTCAATCGCTGTCTGGAGTGAGGAATTCATATCAGGATCCCCGTTCCCGCCGCCTTCACGCACGGCAATCTCAATAAGTTTCGCATGACGCGTAAAGATCTTGCCGCGCTGCGCATCTTGTGCAGTCTTTTTGACCCGAATATTTGCCCATTTAGAGTGACCAGACATAGGAAAGCTTGTTAGCTTGTAGCTTCATTAGCTTGTAGGACCAAGCTCTTGAAGAGCAAGTAGCATACCAAAACTTCTAAAGCTAACGAAACTACTTCCTGTACGAGAGCATCCCCATAAACCGCGCTCTCTCAACTGCAGTTTTCAGCATCTTCTGATGATGAAGGCAGACACCCGTGTGGAATCGCTTACGAATATTACCGAAGTAATCCAAGTGGGGTTTGAGCAGAGGATAGTTTTTGTAGTCGATGTAGTCCGCTTCTGACTCACAGAACTGACAGACTTTCTTCTTTTGACCACGCTGCTGTGTAGAAGTCTTAGCCATAAAGGTACATTGTTAGTTGTTAAAAGTCATAACTGAAGATCGTCATCGGAAATAATTTTCTCAAGGTGCTCTTCAAGTTCTTCTTCCTTCACTTCTTCCTTCTGAATACGACGACTGGTTTCTGCTTTCTTCGCCTTCTGCTTTGCACGCTCAATAACCTGCGCCTTCAGTTCCTCTTCGTGCTGACGCAGCCGTGCCTGCTCTTCAGCCTCACGACTTTTCAGCCACTGCTGAAACTTCTCTTCATACTTTTCAACCTTGTAACCCGTATCGGGCTTTATCAGCATGTGACGAAGAACACCCTTCGCAATACGCAACGCCTCATCGACAGTGCGAATGTTTTTGGGGTCTACCTCGTAGTAGTACACGATGTATTTTCCTTCATGATGTCCCGCAATGGGGTAGGCAAGGCCACGACGTGACCATGGATCCTTGTCAACCAGCGTCCCTCCGGCCTCCTCAAATATTCCTTCAATCTCCTTGAGAAGCTTACTCTCATCCCCTTGTGGACAAGGGTACTCGTAGAGAACAACACACTCGTAGAGACGCGTATCCTTTTCTTCTGCCGTATCTATGAGGTCCGTATCTGCCATAGCGATTCGTGGGTAAATCCGCCTGAGGCGGAAAATCGTGATGATATCCTGAGGAAATCAATAAAAAGAGTCAAGTTTTTCCCTAAAAAGTCATCCCCTTTTCTTGACCACATATTCCGAAGAAGTCTATACTGCTAACCTTGCTAGCCTGAAAAAATAGCGGGCTGCAGGATTTCAAAAGGTTCTTCACCCTTCGACTCGGCTCTTCGAGCCTCCCTCAGGGTGAACGATCTTCGATCGTTCACAGCATTGTAGAGTAGAGAAGCTAGTGCTCCTTTGAGGCTTTTGGCCTCACAAGGAGAATCTAAACTATTCCTTTGATCTATAATGATCATATCTTTTTGAAGAGCTTGATCCTGGCTCAGAGTGAACGCTAGCGGTGCGCCTTAGGCATGCAAGTCGAGCGCCCAGCACTTTGCGGATGACGATTCGTCCATAAAGTGCTGGGAGCGGCAAACGGCTGCGTAACACGTGGGAACCCACCCCGTACTCAGGGATAACTCACCGAAAGGTGAGCTAATACCGGATGGTCTCGTAAGAGTAAAGCTTTTGCGGTACGGGAGGGGCCTGCGGCATATCAGCTTGTTGGTAGGGTAACGGCCTACCAAGGCAATGACGTGTAGCTGGTCTGAGAGGACGACCAGCCAGAATGGGACTGCGACACGGCCCATACTCCTACGGGAGGCAGCAGCTAGGAATCTTCCGCAATGGGGGCAACCCTGACGGAGCGACACCGCGTGGGGGATGAAGTGTGTTTCACACGTAAACTCCTGTTCTGAGGGACGAAATTTTTGACGGTACCTCAGCAGAAAGCACCGGCTAACCCCGTGCCAGCAGCCGCGGTAAGACGGGGGGTGCAAGCGTTACTCGGAATTACTGGGCGTAAAGCGTCTGCAGGCTTCCCATACAGGTCTATTATGAAATCGCGGAGCTTAACTCCGCGCCTGTAACAGAAACCAATGGGATTGAGTCATCCAGAGGCACCTGGAATGCCATGTGTAGGGGTTAAATCCGTTGATCCATGGTAGAACGCCAAAAGCGAAGGCAGGGTGCTGGGGATGTACTGACGCTCAGAGACGAAAGCGTGGGGAGCAAAGGGGATTAGATACCCCCGTAGTCCACGCCCTAAACTATGTGTGCTCGGTGTGGGGACTTCAATCAGTCTCCGTGCCTCAAGCTAACGCGGTAAGCACACCGCCTGAGTAGTACGGCCGCAAGGCTAAAACTTAAAGGAATAGACGGGGACCCACACAAGCGGTGGAGCATGGGGTTTAATTCGAGAATAAGCGAAGCACCTCACCCAGACTTGACATCTCGGGAATCGATTAGAAATAGTCGAGTGCCGCAAGGAACCCGAAGACAGGCGTTGCACGGTCGTCGTCAGCTCGTGCCTTGAGGTGTACTGTTAAGTCAGTCAACGAGCGCAACCCTCATCCTATGTTGTTCTTTCATGGGAGACTGCCGCCTCCAAGGCGGAGGAAGGTGGGGATGACGTCAGATCAGCGTGACCCTTATGTCTGGGGCAACACCCGTGCTACAATGGTCGGTACAAAGGGCAGCTAAGTCGCGAGGCGGAGCTAATCCCACAAAACCGATCTCAGTCCGGATTGCAGTCTGCAACTCGACTGCATGAAGTTGGAATCGCTAGTAACCGTGAATCAGCTACGTCACGGTGAATATGTTCCTGGGTCTTGTACTCACCGCCCGTCAAGTCATGAAAGGCAGAGACACCCGAAGGACCATTACTTTTCGAAGGTGGTACCACGGTGAAACTGCTGATTGGGACTAAGTCGTAACAAGGTATCCGTAGGAGAACCTGCGGATGGAACGTTTCCTTACCAGGGAATTTCTTTATTACATGCTCTGACAGGTAGTCATGTCACCATGTTTCTTGATTGATCCGGAGACTACACATACATCCGGATGCTTCTCTCCTCTACAATGCGGTGAATACAGAAAGTGGACTGGCAAACTGCCTGTCCATTTATGATGCCCAATCTCCATCCATCTGCATAACCTTCTGTACAAACTCGCGATGGACTCTCTGCGACTCTGACTGTTCGCGCGCTACAAGCGATACCTGCAAACGCGGCTCTCCTGAAACATCTTCTTTTGAAGGGTAAGGATCTTCAACTGTGACTTCCGGCTGTTCTGAAATATTCATAACAAGAAAAGGGAAGAAAAGATGCTGCAGACTACCTCCTCTCCAGATATGTTTCCAATGTCTGTGTCATTTGATCGTGCATGTCTGTGTTTTCTACGCTGTCCCATGCGCTTTTCAGGAACCCTTCGATGTACATCGCCCGCGCCTCCTGCTTCCCTATACCTCGACTGGCAAAGTAGAAGAGATCTTCAGGACTCACGCGTGAGACCGTTGCACTGTGACTGGCTTTCACATCGTTTGTTTTGATTTCGAGTCCGGGAACAGCATCGATCTTCGCTGTCGTATCCAGCATGAGAACATCCTGCGTGAGATAGGTATTCGTGCCATGAGCATGCGGACCGATAGCAATCATTCCTCTACATGAGACGTGTGCGGATTCTTCTGCAATACCTTTCATGAGGACTTCTCCCTGTCCATCAGTTGCTTCGAAGTTGTTCGTTATGGACAGTTCTTGACAGTCTTTTTTCCGTGCGGCAAAGACACAAACAACATCACTCCGTGCAGCAGCACCTCTACACGAAGAATGGAACGTGTACGTTGCATTTCCACCAAAAAGGAGAGTGAACCACTGTACGCGTGCTCCTTCCTGCAAAGTCAGCTGCACACTGTATGCAGCATGTGTACCGAGAACATGCACGTAGGTTGCAGATTCCCCTGCATGGATATCGAGCGTAAGGGTTGCATCAGTAAGAACCTTTGCCATACAAAAAGTATACCCTTCTCACCCCACACTCCCTTCCATCTCCAGTTCAATTAACCGATTCATCTCCACCGCATATTCTAGTGGAAGATTTCTGATAATCGGTTCGAGGAAGCCGTTAACAATCATGGCTTTCGCTTCCTCTTCCGGAATGCCGCGGGATGTGAGGTAGAAGATATCTTCGTCGGAAAGTTTTCCCACTGTCGCCTCATGTGCGACCGTGACATTGTTATGACGAACAACAATGTCAGGGATCGTATCCGTACGACTCTTCTCATCCAGAAGTAACGCATCGCACTCGACACTTGCCGTGCAGTCATGTGCGTGAGGCGCGACGAAGAGTTTGCCACGATACACGCTGCAACCGCCGTCTTTACTGATCGACTTACTCACGACACTGCTACTTGTGTGTGGCGCCATGTGAAAGACTTTTGCACCGGTATCCTGCCACTGACCGGTGTTCGCAAAAGCAATTGCCAGGTGATCGCACCGCGCTCCCTCACCAACAAGCATCGAACAGGGATAGAGCATCGTCGTACCGCTTCCCATGTTTCCTCCCACCCACTCCATCGTAGCATCTTTTTCGACAATGGCCCGCTTGGTATTGAGGTTGTAGGTATCCCGACTCCAGTTTTCCACACTACTGTAACGACACTTTGCTCCTTCTTTCACGAAGATCTCCACGCACCCCACATGCAGCGCTTGCGAGCCGTACTTCGGTGCAGAGCACCCTTCGATATAGTGCACATCTGCCCCTTCTTCGATCACGATCAGCGTATGTTCGAACTGTCCCATATTTTTCGCATTCATGCGGAAATACGCCTGCAAAGGGTCTTTCACCACCACGTCTTTGGGCACGTAGAGAAATGTTCCGCCGCTCCACACCGCTCCATGCAATGCGGCAAATTTGTGGTCGGATGACGGCACACACTTCATGAAGTATGCTTCGACGAGCTCAGCATGACACTGAAGGGCATCGTCCATATCGAGAAAAATCACTCCCAGATCTTCCCATTGCTTCTTGAGGTTGTGGTACACCACTTCCGATTCGTACTGCGCACCCACTCCTGCCAGCACCTTCCGTTCCGCTTCCGGAATACCTAAACGATCATACACAGAACGAATTTCCTCCGGCACTTCGCCCCAGTCATCTGTCTCCTGCGTCCCTGGGTGCGCATAGTAGATGATGTCATCAAGATCCAGAGTAGAGAGGTCTGCTCCCCACTTCGGCAACTCCTTTTCATGAAAAATCTTCAGAGATTCCAAACGATGCTCTAGCATCCACACTGGTTCGTTCTTTTCTTTCGAAATCCTTCTTACCACTTCCTCATCCACTCCACGTTTCACCCCCTCTGCATAGGGAGCAGGATTAGGGGTATCGAATGTGGCACGAGAGAGGGTGGAGAAGATAGGAGAAATGGGCATATGTCTGAACCACAGATTACACGGTTCAGACAATCATTTCACCTCGTATGTCAGTGTGACATCGACACGCACTTCCTGCTCTCCGGCAGGAATCGGCGGCGCTTTTTCTTCCATAGCTCCACCCATGCCGTCCATCGCACGCATCATCATGGGAACGGGTATGTACCCACCTCCTCCTTCACTGAAGCCACGGAGTTTTACGATGCGCGTGCCAAGATCACGTGCCAACTGGTGTGCTTTCTGCTCCGCTTCGGCAATCGCTTCTCTACGCGCTTCCGCTCGTAGTTCATCCGGATCATCAATCGTAAATGACACCCCACCGGCCTGGTTTGCTCCCGCTGAAGTTGCCGCACCCAGCACGTCGTCCACCTTATCCAGGTCACGCACCTTTACACGCAGACTCTGACTGGCCTCGTATCCTTTGAGTACGCGTCCCTGACGTTCCGTCCAGTCGTAGATCGGATTGAGTGATAGCTGCTCCGTACGAATGTCTTTCTCTTCAATACCCACACGCTTCACGGCAGCAAATACTGCGTCCATTCCCTTCGAGAGTCGCTCCATTGCTTCCTGGGCATCACGCCCAGGCGGCGTCTGAATGCCAAAAGAGAGTTCCGCAATATCCGGAACCGCAAACACGCGATCGTCTCCGGAGACCGTGATCATCGTGGGCGAGTAGTCCTGCGCTTCTATGTACTTTCCGCCCATGTACATGCCCCCGGCTATGAGAGCAACAATGATGGGGAGCCAAACTGGCGGACGAAGAAAAAGTCTATGTTCTTCCATGAAGGAAAGTATATCAGCAATTCCAAGCAATTAGCTATTTCTTTTTTCCATTTCTTCCAACGCTTCCTGTGGGCACATATTCTTGCAGTACAGCACACACGCCAGAAGATTGCGCATCTCGAGCTGCATCACGTGCATAGAGGCAGCATACACCGGAGCACTGGGGTCTTGCAGGATCCTCTGTTCCTGCTGCCTGGCAAACTGAAGACGCACGAGGGTATCTGACCGCTGCCATATCCGACGTTGCTCCTCTTCGGACAAGTTTTTCTGACACAACTCGTCGAACAAACACTGCAGTTGCCCGTTTTCACTCCCAAAAAACTGCTGTCGTTTGCGCCACTCACACGATGAACAATCAGGCCACATAACATATAGTATTCCTTATGCACTATATTTTGCATATCCCCCCTCCTCGAGCTCCTCCGCAAGTTCCTTCCCTCCACTTGCGGCAATTCTTCCCTCGACCATCACATGTACAACGTCTGGAGTGATGTACTCGAGAAGACGAGCGTAGTGGGTGACGAGTAAGATGGTAGGACGATCGCGCATCGAGTTCACGCCAGCGGCAACGGTTTTGAGAGCATCGACATCAAGACCAGAATCGGTTTCATCAAGAAGAGCAAGCCTGGGCTGCAGTACTCTCATCTGCAGTATCTCCGCTTTCTTCTTCTCTCCTCCGCTGAATCCCTGATTCACGGGCCGCTCGATGAGTGCAGGATCCATGCGGAGTATGTCCATTTCCTGCTCCAAACGTTTCTGAAACTTCAGCACAGACAATTTTCGTTCTCCTCGTGCTCTCGCTTGGGCTGCGTGGGCTGCAAAGAGAAAGTGACGCAAACGTACACCGGCGATATCTTTAGGGTACTGGAATGCGAGAAAGAGACCGGTCGATGCGCGCTCATGCGGCTCCATTTGCAGAAGGTTCTTCCCACAAAACTGCACGGAACCGCCGGTAACCTCGTACTTGGGATGTCCCATAAGCGTACTGACGAGTGTGGATTTCCCAGACCCATTTGGCCCCATGATGGCATGGATCTCACCTTCGTTGACCGTAAGATCAACTCCGTGGATGACCTCAGTGCCTTCTACAGACACACGCAGATTGGAGGTAGCTAAGAGAGACATTGCGTAGGATGAGGGTTAAGATTAGGGTGAGGAGGTGCCCCAAATACGGTTCCATTTTGCCGGCCAAGTGACTTTAGTCCAAGCAGAAAAGGGACAGAAAATCCTCAAAATTGCGCTTGATAACGGCATTCCCATGGAACACGCATGCGGGGGAAATGGGTTCTGCACCACCTGTATGTGCACTGTGCAAGAGGGTATGGAACACCTTTCGCACCGCAACGACCGCGAGGAAAATATGGGCATCACCAGCGATCCCTGGCGCCTCGGCTGTCAGACAAGCGTAGTGGGAGATGGAGATATTGTTATTGAAGTTGGAGAATAGCTCACGCTCGTGCAAGTGACAGAAGTTTTTCTTTCACTTCCTCATTGTAAGGCTCTACCTTATTGATCTTTCTATAGGTGACCTCTGCCTTCTCGTTCTCACCAACCTGTAAATAACACTCAGCAAGAAGATGCAGAAGTTCCATATCTCGAGAGAGAGTCATTGCTGCTTTCTCCAGTAACGGAACCGCTTCGCTAAAATGCCCTGCAGCAATACACGCACGGCCGAGCACGGAAGCACGTTCCGGGTTTTTACTGTCACGCTTGTACGCCTCCTGGTAAGCGTAACAGGCTTCCACAAACTTCTCTTGGCGGTAATACGCCAGCCCTAAGTTAGCATGGAACGACACGTCATCGTGTTCTTGCAAGAGTTCTTTATACATTGCTTCCGCTTTCGACTCACGGCTACTCGTCAGATACAACCTTGCCAACTGTGCTTTGACTTCACTTGCTCCCGGCTGAATGGTGAGCGCCTGAATCAAGATGCGTTCTACCTCCTCATGTTTCCCCTGTGCCTCAGCACGTTCCGCTTGACGCAGAAGTAAACGCACCTGCTGTAACTCCACGGCAGAGACACGAGGATTCTTTGGCGGCTTTTGAATTTTTGTCTCCTCAAATACCTTCGCTCCGCGCTCTTCCAGAGATTGAAAACGCTGGCGCACACTTCGCACAAAACGTCGCACAAAACGCTGACGCAGCAGTAAACGCACAGAGAGAATGGCGCAGATGCCAATAAAGGAGCCGAGGAACACGAGAACGTAAATCATGACTCAAAGAAAAGATATTCTACCATAAAGACAAAAGAATGCTATCAAGAATAGTGCTGCTTCGCAAGCAGTGCGTGCAGACAGAGTAGCGCTACACCAAGCGTAATACAACTATCAGCCACATTGAATATGGGGAATGAACCTACTTGAATGAAGTCTGTCACTTGAACGTCCAACAAACGGTCAACAGTATTCGCCAACCCTCCACCAAGAATGAGGCCAAATCCCCATGCATTCACCCATGTTTTTTCACTGTGGAAAGCAATGTACAGCACAAACAACAATGCAAGAAGAATGAGAAGCTCCTGCAAAGGGGAAGGGATATGCACACCGAAGGCCACACCCGTGTTATATGTTCGCTGTACACCCACCCACGAACCCAGAAGCGCAATGCGCTTTGACAGAAAATGCTCTGCCAGCAGGGCTCCTGCCATGCTGAATCCGAAGCTCCCGATAAAGATAGTCCACAAGTGACGCACATTCCCTATACTACCTTGCGTGCTTACAAAGCTCATCTCTCTTCTTCAGCGCATGGATCTCCTCCTGCTCGGCATTACCTGTGGACTCACGTTTTTTGGCGTTGCCATGATCGCAAGCGTGAGCGTCTTTGAAAGCTACCAACTGACGGAACGACTCACGGCTCAAGGGACACTCAGCACACCAACGAACTCATTTTATTTATGGCGTAGCTTTTTTCACATGCTCGTGGGTTTTGGAGTCATGATTACCGTGGCCTGCATCCCATACCATTTTTGGCGGTACTCCGCACATGTGATCTTCGCCGGCACACTGCTGCTTGTACTCGCTCTCTTCCTTCCCGGCACTAGCAACGATTACGGTACTGCACAAAGCTGGCTCGTCATTGGGGGTTTTTCACTGCAACCATCTGAATTTTTGAAACTGAGTTTGATTTTCTATCTTGCCCTCTGGCTCCAGAAACGCGAACAGTGCATCTCCACGTTGAAAGAGGGCTTCTACCCCTTCGCTGCACTGCTCTTCATCAGCACTGCTCCTATCGCCATCCAACCTGACCTCGGCTCCTTTATGGTTCTCTCTGCAATTGCGGTTACGATGTTCTTCCTGGCAGGAGGAAGTATTCTTCACTTAGGACTGGGTACAGCCCTTGCCAGTGCATTCGGCTTGCCGTTTATTTTACAGGAAGAGTACATTCGCAACCGGTTCAAGGTCTTTCTCTTTCCAGACGCACCAACATTTACCGAAACAATTGGGTTCCAAATTCAGCAGGCGCTCATTGCCATTGGTAGCGGGGGACCATTCGGTGTCGGGTATGGAAAGTCCATCCAGAAGTTTGGGTATCTTCCCGAAGTACAAGCAGACATGATCTTTGCCGCCATGGCAGAAGAGCTGGGGTTTTTCCGTATCCTGATTATCTTTTGTCTCTACGGGGTGTTTGTCGTACGCGGATTTACCATAGCTCGCCGGGCTCCCGATCGCTTTGGATTTCTCGTGGCAAGTGGCATCACCATGTGGATCGCATTCCAAACAATCATTAATATTGCCGTCAATATGTCCCTCTTCCCACTCACCGGACTCACACTCCCCTTTATTAGTTATGGAGGATCCTCTCTTGTAGCTCTTCTTGCAGGAGTCGGCGTTCTCCTCAATATCTCCCTTCACGCGGGATCTCACCAACCGGCCCACAGGCGATACGTCCGACCAGGAATGGGGAGTTTGCGACGGAGTTTTGGTCTATGACACACACGGTTCTCTTTGTAGGCGGTGGTAGTGCCGGTCACATTGCTCCGTCAGTTGCTGTGTGGCGCGCACTAGAGCAGATGCGGCCAGATCTGCATGCACATTTCGTCTGCTCTCCACGAACAGCAGACCGTTTATTTCTTGAAGGAGAAGAACTCCCATACACCACTACTCCTTTTCTTACAGGGGGTTGGACACTGTCGTTTTCCTTTTGGAGACACCTCCTGCTCGCATTTCGTCTGCTTCATACACACAAACCTGACCTCATCTTCAGTACGGGAGGGCGCTTAAGCATTCCTTTCGGACTAGCAGCCTGGTCACAGGGCATTCCGGTTCTACTCCATGAGTCAGATGCCGTGTCTGGTCGAGCGAACCGTTGCCTTCGGTTCCTTACCAAAGAAGCATGCTCTGGGTTTCCCCAACACGGATATACCCATACCGGACACCCCGTTCGTCCGGAACTTGCGCAAGGGTCGAAAGAAGAAGGGCTTCGGATAACAGGGTTCTCCGGAGAGCGTCCGATTCTTCTCATATGGGGAGCGAGCCAGGGAGCACAGGCGATTAATGAAGTTACTCTCACCCTACTCCCTCAACTGACAGCACTCTGCGACGTCATTCACATTACCGGTCCAGGAAAGACTGCAGACGTACAACAGAAGACTGGAGACAAACCGTGTTACTGGAGCACTGAATTTGCTACCAACGACCTTCCTCACCTTTTTGCCGTTACAGACCTTGCTATCAGTCGTGCAGGAGCAAACAGCATTGCAGAACTCGCTATGAACGCAGTCCCAACAATTCTCGTACCCATACAAGGCCTTGCCCAAGATCACCAAGTGCGAAATGCAGAGACTGTAGAGAAGTCAGGCGGGTGTATCCTTCTGTACCAAAAAGATTTAGAAAATAATTTATACAACCTTGTCCAGTCACTTCTCCAACATGCAAATCGAAGACAGAAGATGGCTGAGGCCATCAAGACACTGTCTACGCCGGACGCACCTAGACTTATTTCTAAAATTATTCTCAAATATATTGAAAGTACGACACCGGAACACTAGGCTAATCCGGAACTATGTATAAGTTCCTCCTCCCCCTATTTGCCTTGGCGCTTTTGCTCAGCTGCACGCCACAGGAGACTCCACCTACCGCGAACACAACGATGTCCGACTATGACGGCCCCCTCCTCTCTGGCACACATGCCGTGACCCTGAAAACGAGTAAGGGAGACATTGTCTTGGAACTCGATGCAGACAGTGCGCCAAAAACAGTGACGAACTTCGTTGTGCACGCAAAGAACGGTTACTACGACGGACTGACATTCCACCGTATTATCCCCGACTTCATGATTCAGGGCGGCGACCCCAGTGGCAACGGTACCGGCGGAGAGAGCATTTACGGTCCCACATTCGAAGATGAGCCAAACTCGCTTCCCATGGTGCGCGGTGCTATCGCCATGGCAAACCGCGGACCAAATACGAACGGTTCCCAGTTCTTCATTGTGCAAGCTGACGAAACTCCCTGGCTCCAGGGGAAGCACACGGTCTTCGGACGCGTTACTACAGGTCTCGGCGTTGTCGATACCATAACTCAAATGGAGCGCGATGCGCGGGATATGCCGGTTGAACCTGTGACATTTACAGTAGAGGTAGAGTAAACTTTGAGGGCATGCGTACGCGATTTGCCCCATCACCGACTGGGTTTTTGCATATTGGAGGTCTTCGGACAGCCCTGTATGCGTATCTTGTTGCCAAACAGAGCAACGGTGTATTTCTCCTGAGAATTGAAGACACTGATAAAGAACGGGAAGTAATTGGTGCTACGGAAAATATTCTCCGTACACTCCACTGGGCAGGTATTCCTCCCGACGAAGGCGTCGTTCTGGACAGCGAAGGCCGTGTAACGCAACGGGGAGACAAAGGCCCGTACATTCAATCAGAGCGCCTCGCAATCTACCAGAAGTATGCCGAGGACCTCCTTGAGAAAGGGTGTGCGTACTACGCCTTCGACACCGAGGAAGATATTGAACATATGCGTGACAACGAGAAACGGGCAGGAAACCCTGCACCGAAGTATGATGCATCGATTCGCATGCGTATGAAAAACGCACTGACGCTCTCTGAAGACGAAGTGCAGGAAAAGCTGAAGAATGCAGAACCATACGTCGTACGCATGAAGATTCCTGATGGAAATGTCGTGAGTTTCACCGACGACATCCGCGGGAAGGTGGAGTTCCGCGGACTGGAAATCGACGACCAGGTTCTTCTGAAAAGCGATGGCTACCCTACGTATCACCTTGCCAACGTCGTTGACGATGAGCTGATGAACATTGATATCGTGATCCGTGGAGAAGAATGGCTAAGTTCGACGCCAAAACACCTTCTCCTCTACGAGTTTCTCGGTTGGCAGGCACCACGTTTTGCACACGTACCACTGCTCCTGAACGCCGACCGAACAAAACTCAGCAAGAGACAAGGAGACGTTGCGGCAGAAGACTACACTGCACAAGGCTACCTGCCCGAAGCACTCCTCAACTTCCTTGCGCTCCTTGGGTGGAACCCGGGTACGCCACAGGAACTGTTCACGCTCGGTGAACTCGTGGAAGAATTCAGTATTGACCGCATCCAGAAGGGCGGTGCGGTTTTCGACACGGAAAAACTGAAGTGGCTGCAGGGTCAGTGGATGAGAAAAATCCCTGCAGAGGACTTCGCAAAACGCATTCACCCAGTTGTGGCAGAAGAGATTCCCGCAGCCGCTCTGGACAAGGCGTTTGCAAAAAAAGCTTCCCTCATTCAAGACCGTATTCATTTCTTCTCGGAAAGTGCCGATATGGTACGATTCTTCTATGAACGACCGGAGGTGGACAACAAGTTACTGGTGAACGAAAAACAGAACGTGACAGAAGCGGCGCTTCCAGAGATTCTCAACACCCTTAAAAGGATGTTGGCAGACATAGACGATTGGACTGACGAGAAGCTGTTAGAAACCAGCAAAAAGACAGCAAAAAAGCACAATCTCAAACTTGGTCAGCTCCTCTGGCCGCTGCGCGCGGTCCTCACAGGGAGAAAATTCAGTCCCGGAGCAACGGAAGTAGCAGAAGTCTTGGGGAAGGAGGAGGTGCTGGAGCGACTAGAGGCAGTTACGGTATAATGCAATCCATGTCCACCATCTCCTCAAAGAGGAACGTTGAAGTGCCGATCAAGATTGATCACAACCGCGCGATTATCGAAGGAAAAACGCCAGTACCGTTTCAGACGTTCGTGAACCTCATTCTGCAACGGAAAGTATTCAACCTCTTCAAAGAGTGGGGAAAAGAACCCGTGATTATCGACAGCGACCTTCTCACACGACTTGCAAGCGCACCGCAGGACTCGCAGGAAAACCGCTCGCGACTCGTTCTTGTCACACTCGTGGTTGGTATTCTTACCGGCGTATTCTTCTTCGCGTTGGGACAGGCGGTGCTCCTGAGCATCTTCCATATGCCCCTCGATCTCCGCGACCTCGTTCTTATTGTTGCAGGACTCTTTGCGTTCACTGTTCTGACAAAAATCATGATGCAGATCCAACGCAGACCAAAATCTGAAAAATTGACCGAGACAATGGAGAAATTAGCGGGAATGGTGGGAAAATGAGGTGTAGAATATGGCGCTATGAATCTGCAGGAACTCGTGCCTCTCGGCCCAAAAACCACCATGCGTATTGGTGGAAAAGCGCTGTGGTATGTGGAGCTTCAGACTGAGAAAGACGTCGAAGACATTGTGCAATTTGCTGCAGAACGACACCTCCCACTTGTGACGCTTGGCGGCGGATCCAATACGATTTTTGCGGACGGGGTAATTGAGGCGGTGGTGGCGAAGGTGGTGGCAGACGAAATGAGGATACGTGAAGCCACTCACCATGACACACCACGCCTTGTCACCGTCCACTCTGGAAAAATTCTTGCGGTCCTCATAAACGAACTCGCGGAAAAGAATCTCGATCTCTCGCCGCTGACAGGAATTCCCGGCACACTCGGCGGCGCGATTTTCGGCAATGCAGGACAAGGCGCGGGGGGCATCTGGCTGGGTGCATTTGTGGAAGCAGTCACGTTCTACCACCAGAAGCAGTGGAAGACATGGACACGAGAAGAGTGTGGGTTTGGGTACCGCGAAAGTATCTTCAAAAAGATACATACTCCTATCATCTGGAAAGCAACGCTCTCTGTTCCTGTACGCCCTCACATAGAGGTCCAGACAGACATCGATCAACTTCTCCAGAAACGCATCGAGACGCAACCCCATATCAAAACAGGCGGATCATGCTTTAAGAGCCTCTCTGACGGCACACCGGCGTGGAAGATTCTGGATGCGGCAGGATTTCGGGGACGGATGAAGGGGCATGTACAGATCGCCGAGAAGCATGCGAACTTTCTCCTTAATACTGGCAAGGCCACCTTCGCCGACACAAAAGCGCTCGTCGAAGAGGTACGTTCCACGGTAAAAGCGCCTCTCGACGTCGAAATGCGGTTTGTGGGGGAGGATGGGAGAGTGGTGTTCTGATATTGACTTTATAAACTAATTAGTTTATAAATACTAGTAGTAACGTCGTTTTCTCACACCCACAGAAGGAGGACGGTAGCATGACTACCCCTGCCCCCTTGTTCCTCACCCTTGGAACCACCCGCGTTCGGGTCACCAAATCCCCGACCATCGTCGGTCGGCACTGGACGGCAGACATTCGTCTGCCACTTGCGGACGTGTCGCGACGCCACTGCGAACTCTTGTGGAAGAACGATCAATGGACCGTTCGTGACTTGGAGTCCCTGAACGGTACATCCGTGAATGAAAACCAAATTAACAAGGAAATCCCTCTCCAGGAAGGAGATATCCTCCGAATCGGAAGTTTCGCTCTCCACGTTGCGTTTGCGGCAGAGGAAGAGGGTGAGTAATCCACACTCTCTGCCACCAAGAAAGACGTTGCCCGCATGGGCAACGTCTTTTCGCTATGACTCTTATCCCCCTCCCCTTGCCCCCGTAAAGGGGCGTGGCCCCCACGGGGCTTTACGCCCTCCCTCAAGGGAGGGGAACTTTTTTTATTAAAACGGCAAGTCCTCTGCCTTGATTTCCGACTCGTAGTTGATATCCGGAATATTTCCCGCAGCAACAAGCTCTGATGCGGGTTCACGTTGTTGAGGAGAAGTGTGCTGCTGCATAACTGGTGAGGCAGATGCTTCCTGCACACGCATATTTCCTTCAACAGAAGGATTGGCAACACCCAACAGACTGACCTGATCTGCAATAATTTCGGTTACATAGCGCTTGGCTCCTGCCTGTGTTTCGAAGCTCCGCGTCTGTACACGCCCCGCTGCATACACACGGTTGCCCTTTTTGATGCCTTGCATAGTCTCCTGTGCAAGGTCTCCCCAAATCACTACATTGTGAAATTCCGTGTTCTCACGCATCTCTCCCGTATTCTTGTCTTTCCACCGGTCATTCGTCGCAACTCCAAGCGTAAGCACATGCTGCCCTGACGGCGTCGTGCGCATTTCCGGATCACGCGTGACATGACCGAGGACTTCTCCACGGTTGAGTGACTGCAAAACCTGCTTCGCACCCTGGGGTTGCGACAATTGTCCGTCTTTTGGATCGAGCAGAATCATCTCCTGCGCATTCACTTTTGTCTTCGTGCGCTTTTCTCCTGTTTGCTGATCATCCCAACTATCCGTCTGCAGACGCCCCGCAATAAACACATGCGAACCGGGACGCACAAACTGTCCCGCGACTCCTGCCATTCCTCCCCACAACGTCACAGTATGAAAACTCCTCCCTTCCTGCTCACCCGCAGCTGTGGTAAACGTGTGAGGAACGACAATATTCAAATCTGCCACATTCGTTCCACTGGGAAGTGTTTTGAGGTCAACAGATTGTGTTTGGTAGCCAATAAGGGATATACGATTGAGAGAGAACATAGAACGAAGAAGGTAGAAATTAGAAGGGAGAGGATAGTACAGGAAGGTGAGGGTAGCTTGATGCTGTGATCATGAAAAGATTTGGTATGCTATCTGTATGAAAGTTTCGGACTTTGTCCACCTGCATTGTCACTCCACCTACTCTCTCCTTGAAGCACTGCCGAGTCCAAAGGAGATTGTGGCACGTGCGAAGGAGCTCGGGCAATCCGCGGTAGGGCTCACCGATAAGCACAGTGCACATGGACTTGTTGAGTTCTACCAGGCTGCAGACAAGGAAGGCATGAAAGCCGTGTTAGGTATAGAGCTTCTCATTGAGGGCACACCGCTTGTCCTTCTTGCCCGAACGCAGGAAGGGTATGAAAACATTCTCAAGCTCGCAACAATTGCTGCGTCGGAACACAGCCACACGCTGCCAACTGTTTCCTGGACAACGCTGACAGAACATGCTCACGGCCTCTTGGCTCTCTCCGGACCTCCAGCAAACGCCATCCCACAGGCAGCTCTGGTCGAAAACGCCGAAACGATTACCAGGCTCACCAAAGCACACCAGGAACTATTCGGGCAAGAGAACTTCTACTACGAACTCATTGACCTGCCCGAAGCCAACGGACAGTTAGAAATTAACCAACAACTTATTCGCTGGGGAAGAGAGCTTGGTGTTCCTCTTGTAGCAGGTTGCGCCAGTCACTACTGCTCTGCGGACGATGCAGAGGTGCATGATGTTCTCTTGGCTATTAAACACAACGCACGCATAGACGATCCCACTCGCTTTTCGATGCGACAGAATACTTACTCCATGCGTCCATTCGAAGAACTGGAGGAAGTATTTTCACACGTACCGGAAGCACTGGAAAACACCAAAGTCATCGCCGACCAGTGTCATGTCACATTTGATTTTAAAACATACCATATCCCCCGCTTCGATGTCCCAACACAAAAAACGGAGGAAGAACACCTGCGAGAACTCAGTCTGCAGGGTTTTGCAGAGCGCTACCCCAACCAAACACCAGAGCAAAAAGAGCAGTTAGAACACGAACTCAAAATCATCACAGACATGGGATTCGCGGGCTACTTCCTGATCGTTGCGGACTTCATCAACGAAGCAAAACGCCGCGGTATAACCGTTGGACCCGGACGTGGCTCAGCCGCCGGTTCCATGGTGTCCTACTGTTTGAATATCACCACGCTCGACCCATTGGAACACGGACTCATCTTTGAGCGATTTTTAAATCCCGAACGCATCAGCATGCCCGATATTGACATCGACTTCGCAGACAACAGACGTGACGAAGTGCTGGAGTACGTGCGAGGAAAGTACGGCACAGAGCGGGTAGTGCAAATTTGTACTTTCGGAACCCTCGCTGCACGCGCAGCTGTGAAAGACGTCGGACGTGCCTATGGCGTACCTTTCTATGAAATGAACGTGCTCGCAAAACTCATTCCTGCGCGACCAGGAACCACGTTACAACAAGCACTGGAAACACCTGAATTGAAACTCGCATACGACAGTAACGAACTGTACCGCACCATCATCAACGCTGCTCTCAAACTTGAAGGAAAAGTACGCCACGTTTCCGTGCACGCGTGCGGCGTGATTATTACACCGGAACCCACGGTGAAATACACCGCACTTCAACCTGCACCAAAAGACGAGGATGTGACAATCACACAGTACTCTGCAAAACCACTCGAAGCTCTCGGTCTTCTAAAAATGGACTTTCTTGGCTTAAGTAACCTCACCATCATTCAAACAACACTGGCAATTATTGAACGAACACGAAAAGAAAACATTGATATGAGCAGGATTCCCATTGACGATGCAAACACATTTGCTCTCCTGCAACGTGGAGAGACAACCGGCATCTTCCAGTTGGAATCCGGCGGCATGCGCCGATACCTGAAACAGTTGAAACCTACGAAGTTTGGAGATATTACCGCCATGGTTGCTCTGTACCGCCCAGGTCCAATGGAGTGGATCCCAAACTACATCAAACGTAAGCATGGACGTGAAGAAGTGAAGTATCCACACCCGGACCTCCAAGAGATCTTTCAGGAAACCTACGGCATTGGCGTATACCAAGAACAGATCCTTCAACTTGCCCGGACACTTGCAGGCTTTACGCTCGGAGAAGCGGACATGCTACGGCGTGCTATCGGAAAAAAGATTAAACACGAACTCGATGCACAGCAGCAGAAATTCACCGAGGGAGCACAGAAACAGGGGCATGAGAAAAAGCTCGCGGAAAAGATTTTTGAAGACGTGATCATGCCTTTTGCCGGCTACGGTTTTGTGAAAGCACACGCCGCTTGTTACGCACGTATTGCCTACGAAACCGCTTACTTAAAAGCACACTACCCCACAGAGTTCATGGCTGCTCTCCTGAGCAGTGACGCACAAGTAACCGACCGTGTCCTCATTGAAATTGAAGAATGCCGCCAGATGGGTATCGACGTTCTTCCACCAGACATCAACGAATCACTGAAAAACTTTACCGTGACATCCAGCAACGACCGTAAAGCTATTCGCTTTGGACTCTCTGCTATAAAAGGCATTGGCGTGAGTTCCGTCGAGCACATTATCAAAGAACGAAAGGAGAATGGGAAGTTCACTGCAGTTGACGACCTTGCACAGCGACTCCCGGCCAAAACCCTCAACAAAAAACTACTTGAAGCGCTAGCAAAATCCGGCGCACTGGACTCTCTGGGCAGTAGAAAAGCACTGGTAGAGCACTACCAAAAAATCATCGACTACCGCAAGCTCTACGGCGACGTGAACACCCAACAACATAACCTCTTTGATGAACTTCACGGAGACGATGCCACTCTTCCTCCCATCGAACTCCCCGCTACCCCGGATGCATCTCAACAGGAAAAGTTGGAGTGGGAAAAAGAGACGCTCGGCCTGTATGTCTCCAGTCACCCTCTTGCAGGACTCAAGAAGTACATTGGCAAAAAGGCACACCTCATTGCCAACTTCACGAAGAAAGATATCAACCGTAAAGTGACACTCGCTGGCATCGTAGAGGGGGTAAAAAAAATCCGCACAAAGAAGAATGAGACGATGGCTATCATCACGCTCGGTGACCCTACGGGAAAAATGGAAGTGACACTTTTCCCACGTGTATATGCAGAGGCAGAAAAACAGCTCGATCAGCCCGATACCGTTCTCGTCGTTGGCGGAACACTCAACTATCGCAACGGACAACTGCAACTCAACGCAGGAGCACTCAAGCGCTCTTCCCTTTCCACCATCGTACAAAAAGCAAAAGAACAAGGGCTCTTCGATGAAGAAGAAGCGAAACGCGGTACTACTCCCATCGTGCGCACACTGGACGAAGAAGAGTCTGTAGAAATGCTCGACGAAGAGGGGAATATTGTTGCCGGAACAAACCTGATAGTGGGTGTACAAGAAACGGACAGTTACCTAGGACCACTTGGCGCATGGATTGCCCAAGGGATGGACACGACTGAACCCCTGACAAACATTCAACACCAGTGCCCTCCTCCTTTGAAACACTCCATTACTCTCCCAACGCAAGCACCCAAAAAACTCCTCCTCGACCTGAAAAAGACTCTCACGGCACACCCTGGCGAAGAGAGTGTGGAACTGAAAATCGGAGCACAATCCATACCCCTTCCACTGAACATCGCCATGACGGAGGAGTTGGAGAAGGAGATTACACAAATACTGGAACAGTACACCGTGTCACCTTGAGCCTACCGTATGACAACTACCCTTCCACCTACTACTGACAGCATAAAGAAAGCCTGTGCCATTCTCAAAACAGGCGGCGTCGTCATTCACCCTACCGAAACCTGTTACGGTTTGGCGTGCGACCTGACAAACCCAGATGCTGTTGCGAAGCTCTTTGCCCTCAAACAACGTCCCACAAACCAACCTGTCAGTGCACTACTCTCTTCCCTGGAAGAGGCAAAGAAGTACGTTGAGTGGAGTGAGAAAGCAGAAGAGCTGGCACGGGCATACTTGCCTGGACCACTGACATTGATCCTACCAGTTCGCAAAGATACCCCTCACGTTCTCTACACCACACCACACATACCAGCACCCACTGTCGGCATCCGCATCTCCTCTCACCCACTTGCACAGCAACTCGCAGAAACATACGGAAAACCACTCTCCACAACCTCTGTCAACATTGCAGGAAAACCTGCCTGTTACTCAGTAAAAGAGGTAGAGGAACAGTTTGGAAAACTTGATGATGGTGTGGCAGTTATTCATGGGGAAGTTCTAGAGAGAAAGCCTCCGTCAAGAATAGTCTCTCTGATAAACGGCCATATGAAGGAATTACGGTAGAGAGCCTGGAGAGGGAACGTAAGGTATACTTTTTCTATGCACTGTCCCCGCTGCAAATCGTCAGATACGGCTGTGATCGATTCGCGCGTGACCGATGAAGGCCGTGCTGTTCGGAGGCGACGCACATGCGAGAAGTGTGAGCACCGTTTTACCACATTCGAAAGACAGGAACTCATTTCTCTTATCGTGGTCAAACGCGACGGTACGCGCGAACCCTTCAATCGCAGCAAGCTTGAACGGGGTATTTGGCTTGCCTGCATCAAGCGCCCTATTACGCAAGAACGCATCGACAAACTACTCACTAAACTGGAAGAGAAGTGGGCAGCAAACAAAAAGGAAGTTTCCAGCTCTACAATTGGCAACGACGTCATGAAAGAACTTCGTCGCATCGATAAAGTTGCCTACATTCGCTTTGCCTCTGTACATCGGGAATTCAAAGACGTAGAGGAGTTTAAAGAGGAACTGGGGAAACTATTTGTGTGACGCCGCTTCCACTTTGAGTGCTTGGTACAACTCCCACTGCTGCTTCGTCATGTACCCCTCCATTGTATGAAGAACCCGGAGAACTTCCCTGATGTCCTCCGGGTCAGACCGAAACTTTTGTGCAAGCTCAAGGAACGCAGCCAACTCCTCAGTCATTTTGTATACGCGGCTTTATATCTCTCTCCCACCATTCCTGGTAGTTTTTCAGCACCTCTTCTGACACCAAAGGAATACCCCAGCTCTCCGCTTCCAGTGCAACAATACGCATATCAATCGACCCGCTCACTCCATCACCCCCACGGTACCCCCACGTATTGATACCCACGAGGTACACTTTCAACTCTCCACTCTCCCGCACCACTGCAAACAACCCTCCTCCAGAGTTTCCTCCGTTAATCGGCGCCGTTGTACGCACAAATACGTTCTCTGGCTCCAAGCTGCCACCACTGGCATGCGTGTGGCTAATAATTCCCTGCGAAACGTGATCACGCTCCCCAAAAGGGTTTCCAACAGCAATGACAGGTGTTCCAACACGCAACTTGTCTTCTGCGTGATTCCACAGGTGAATGGCAGGAACCCGAATCTCTCCTTGAATGATTTTCCGCTCAATTTCTGGGGGAATATGCAACACTGCCAAGTCTCGCTTGTCCGAGTAAGAGTGTGCCCGCGTTCCATCCTCCTGTACTACCGGCGCGGCATCAAAGGAAACACCATCTTTAAAGTCATTTCCCGTGTACATCGTTACTTTGTACACCGCATCACGAAAGTCGTTCCAGTCACCTCGTTCAAAGGAATTTCCTTCCGTCACATGGCCATTCGTGAGAATGTACATGCGTCCCAGGCGATCTGTGATAATGACGCCGGAACCAAGACCAAGTGGCCCTTCAACACGAACCGTTGCTGGCGTGACGTACTCTGCTGCCTCGTCAAGGTCACTAAGGTTCACGACGTCGCTGAGTTGACCACGAACACCGTCTACTTCTTTTTGAAAACTACGATGTGCATCTCCAAGACGTCGTTCCATGTCATCTTGGTTGTTTCGTAACTGCACATTTTCATACATCAGATACCCGCCACCTGCTGCGGATCCCGCACCGAGGAGAGAGGCGAGTACCCAACGCAACGTAGCCCCTCCACGTTTCTGTGGAGACTCGTGTGACACTCCATGCGGTTCCTGTCTGTCTGTTTTTTTAGATTCAATATGCGTAGACATGAGATTTAGGGGTTAAAAATAACGAATACCCCTGAAAGTAATCTTTATTTTACATTTTGTAAATTCTTCATTACATATTCTCCCGGAAGGTCAAGTTAACTTTACACTTCGACAAGCTCAGTGCAGGCTCACCTCCTCCATATTCGTGAAAACTATTGGCTGGTACATATACATTCTCGTATAGTCTTCATCGATGCTTCGCACACACACCTGTGGAGAACTTCGGCCGGAACACGAGACTCAAGAGGTTACTCTCTGTGGTTGGGTGCACCGTCGACGCGACCATGGCGGCCTGGTATTCATTGACCTGCGTGATAGGTACGGGTTTACGCAAATTGTCTTCGCACCGGAAAACAAGAACCTCTTTGCCGCAGCAGAGAAAGTGCGGTCGGAGTGGGTGATAAAAGTCACCGGAACGGTTCGCAAACGCTTGGAAGGCGCAGAAAGGAAAGATAACCCCACAGGAGGAATAGAGGTTCTCGTGCAAGGAATGGACATTCTGAATGAATCCAAAACGCCACCGTTTGAAATCGACCAGGAAAAGGACATCGGTGAAGAAGTCCGTCTGGAGTACCGTTACCTAGACCTGCGACGAGCACGTTTGCAAAAGAATATCGCCATCCGCCACCGAATCGTGCGTATTATTCGTGAGTACTTTCACAGTAAAGATTTTCTGGAGGTTGAAACACCTATCCTCATTAAGGGAACACCAGAAGGGTCACGGGAATACCTCGTTCCATCACGATTGTACAACGGTAACTTCTACGTGCTGCCACAAAGTCCACAGCAGCTTAAGCAGCTTTTGATGATTGGAGGCGTGGACCGCTACTTTCAAGTACCAAGGTGTTTTCGTGATGAAGACCAGCGCGGCGACCGCCAACCGGAGTTTACTCAGTTTGAAATCGAAATGAGTTTTGTGGAACAGGAAGATGTCATTCAGGTGATGGAAGGGTGTTTCATCGAGCTGACCAAACAGGTACGACCGGATAAGACCATGCCGGACCTTCCGTTTCCGCGCATGACGTATGCAGACGCCATGCATACGTACGGGTCCGATAAACCTGACCTCCGTTTCGCACTAAAGTTTACGGATGTGAGTGACATTGCAAAAACATGCGGTTTTAACGTATTCAGTGAAGCAGAAACGGTGAAAGCAATGCGTATTCCAAACGGGACGCGACTGAGTCGTAAAGACATTGACGACCTCACCGACCTTGCACAGCGTCATGGTGCAAAAGGCCTCGCATGGCTCCGTGTTGGGGAAGACTCCGGCCCTGTGGCCAAGAACGCCGGCACAGTATTCTTAGAAGCACTTACACAGGCAACCGCTGCCAAACAAGACGATCTTCTCTTCTTTGCAGCAGGAAAGTACCCGCACGCACTCGAACCTTTGGGGCATGTGCGCAATGCCGTTGCTGCAAAACTGGGAATGGTCGATGCATCGACCTGGAAATACGTCTGGATCGTCGACTTCCCTATGTTTGAGAAGAACACCGAAGGGGAAGTAGGCGCTGTTCACCATCCGTTTACACGACCTCACAGAGAGGATGAAGACGTATTTCACAGTGATCCGCTGTCCGCACGCGCAACGGCATATGACCTCGTGCTGAACGGTGTGGAAATCGGTGGCGGGTCTATGCGAATTCACGAACGTGACCTTCAGAAGAAAGTGTTCGATGTGCTCAACATCACTGATGAGGATGCGGAACGTCGCTTTGGTCACATGCTGAAAGCATTCGAGTACGGCGCACCGCCACACGGCGGAATCGCAATGGGCCTCGACCGCGTCTGTATGCTCTTTGCTGAAGAGCCAAACATCCGTGAAGTTATTGCTTTCCCGAAAGACCAGAAAGCGAAAGACCTTATGCTCGGCGCACCATCGCCCGCTGACAGCACGTTACTGAAGGAGTTGGGGATACAGGTGGTGCAGTAGTGCAAAACACAGGGCAACATGCTATAATGATAGGAATGTCTGATAATCCTACATTCAGTCAGGCAACTCCTCCTCCGAAACGGGAGGGGGACAATCAGAAGAAGAAACGTCAGGAAGAGGAGCTCGCACGTATTCAGCGTACACGCAAACAACTACAGGAACATGACGTAAAGCAACGGGAGAAACACGAAAAACAAGCACAGTTCCATGCAGAACGCGATGCACAACTGAAACAGGAGGAGGCTGCTCTATCAAGCAGGAAGAAAGGAGAACAAGACGCTTGGTGGTCGCGGTTCAAGGAAAAGAAAAAGATGCGTCGTGAAGAAGAACAGAAAAAGAAAGAGCAGAACCAACTGGAAAAAGAAGAAAAAGAGAAAAAGGAAGCTGAAGAGAAAGCACACCGCGAACGTGTGGAAAAGTTGCACTACGTCTCGAAAATGCAACGGTTCAACAAAGAAAAAACCATGGCAGAGCACTGGGCAGATACGGAGAATCACACGGTCCGTCAGCGCAAAAACCAGCAGAGCATGAGTACTGCGAGTTACGAAGAAAACCAGAAGAGGCAAATTGATTTAGAAACGCAAAGTGCGTTGCACACTGCAGAGAGAAACTTTGAACGTACCGTAGAGCAGGCAAAAGAGATTTTGCACCGTCTGGAAAAAATGGCACAGAAGGACATCGAAAACGCAGAAAAGCGTGCTGACTCACTACAGGGTTACCACGCACAGAACTTGGTTCGTGACGCAAAGAAAGCAGCAGAACGAAAAGTAGACGCCGTACGGCAGGACTGCGATAAAAAAAGGGGAGTTGCCCAAAAAGAGTTGGACCACGCAAAACAGACCGCTCTCTCTGAGAAAGAACGACGCCTGGGCAAACTTGCTCTGGAAGTGGAACGTCGCCGCTCGTCTGCTTCTCAGGAAGAGGAAAAAGCCCTGCGACAGGTAGATTTGAAAAAGAAAAAAGGTATTCAGGATGCCGAGAGAAAAGCGGGAATTTAGTGTATGCTAGCCATGTGCCGAGGTGGCGGAACTGGTAGACGCACTGGTCTTAGGAACCAGTGGGACTTGTCCCATGAGAGTTCGAGTCTCTCCCTCGGCACCATTCGACTCGGCTCCAGCCGTCGCTAAAGCTATGGCTGGCAGGCATGGTAAACCACTTACTTCACCATCCCCAACACAAACTCCCGGAGCTTTACATCCTGATAGGCGCCTTTGTGAACGGGTTCTGGAGCAAGATCGGCGATGAGGGCGAGCATGGTGTCTGCCACGATGCCACGAGTGGCAAACTTGGGGTGTGTAGGCAAGTCCACTGATGCAAACTCCCTCGTGTAGTGCTGTACAGCCTCCTTACTCTCTGCACACTTCTGCAGAAGAGCCCAATCTACAGGGGCACCAACACGTACACTTCCGGTTCCAGACCGCACATGCTCCAAAAGTTCATCCATTTCTTGCGCACTGTGCACTACCGGCAGAATACCCTCTCCTCCATCCACATACGTCGGCAATACCTTCACCCCATTCGGAGAGCTCTTCGCCATGACATCCGGTATCTTCATCACACGCGGCTCACCACGCCCCATTTCGCGTTCCACACGCCCGCCTTCCGGGTAGAGTACGACAACCTTACCACCTTCTGTCACAGACTCTCCCAGAGCTTTCATGGCGTGAAGGTTTTGCTTTGCCATTGCACGCACCGTAAGGTGAAGATCTGCAACCATGGGATCACCCCTCTCAACAGCAGATTGAAACTTGGTCGAAAATACCTGCACACGACGACAACCACTTGAAAAAAGAAGAGGAAGAATATTTCTGTTCACCGGATGACCCGCAATGTACATCCAGTCCTGCGTAGCCCCTCGTCCAAACTTC
>Ga0210057_1001106_pt1 | contig 41949 bp, 33 predicted proteins | sample CryGeyCG2114_010_2_FD_183968 | JGI IMG/M metagenome (GOLD analysis project Ga0210057, IMG submission 183968) | Groundwater microbial communities from aquifer - Crystal Geyser CG10_big_fil_rev_8/21/14_0.10 (SPAdes) (version 2) | ecosystem: Environmental > Aquatic > Deep subsurface > Groundwater ... | reverse complement strand
GGCGGTTTCATCTCCGTAAGCGCCGCAATTCCCTCTGACTGCCCCGCCGACTGTGCCGGGAATGCCAGAGGCCCACTCCAGACCGCTTAACCCGTTTTCCATGGCCTGGGTTACAACCTGCCTTAAAGACGCTCCGGCCTCCGCTCTGATAATATTTTTCCGAACTTCCACTCCCCTATTTTCCGCTTTAATTACCAATCCGCCAAATCCCTGGTCGCTTATCAAAATATTACTGCCTCCGCCCAGGATGAAGAATGGCAGGCTAAGCTCCCGCGCCGCCTGCGCCGCTTTGATGATTTCTTCCCGGGTTTTGGCGATAAAAAAATACTTGGCCGGCCCGCCGAGTTTAAAGGTGGAGTACTGCTTTAATTCCACGTTTTCCCGCAGTAAATCACCTAATTTTTCCTGTAATTTTTGGTATATTTCCATACATTTAATTTACATTAAATTACTAAAAAAATCAATCGAGTTTTTATTCGCAATTCGTGGATTAGCTTAACACTTCAATCTACATCACCCCTGCTCTGCAGCTTTAATAATTTAGCGTACAAACCGCCTTGAACATCACTGAGCTCGCCGTGGCTGCCTTGTTCAACCAATTCCCCGCGATCTAAGACAAAAATTTGATCGGCATGGCGGATGGTAGAGAACCGATGGGCGATGATAATAACCGTGCGCCGCTCGCTTACGCGTTCCATCGCTTCCTGTATTAATCTTTCGCTTTGCGAATCCAAATTACTGGTCGCTTCGTCAAAAATTAAAATTTTCGGATTTGCCAGAATCGCGCGGGCGATGCCGATGCGCTGGCGCTGGCCGCCGGATAGTTTTATTCCCCGCTCCCCTGCCAGCGTGTCATAATCTTCTTTTAAATTATCAATAAACTCTTCGGCATTCGCGGCGCGCGCCGCTCTTTTAATTTCGCCGAAACTCGCGCGCGGGTTGGCGTAAGAAATGTTATCGCGCACCGACGCGTTAAAAATTTCCACTTCCTGCGGCACAATCGCGATGGCGCGGCGGAAATGATACAAATCGTATTCGCGCAAATCCCGTCCGTCCAATAAAATTTTTCCCGTTTGCGGGTCATAATGACGATAAATCAAACGGGCAATAGTGGTTTTGCCTCCGCCGCTTGGACCGACAAAAGCGTTAATGGTTCCAGCGGCAATTTTTAAGCTCACGTTTTCCAAAGCGTTAATATGCCCCTGTTCATAAGCAAAGGTAACGTCTTTAAATTCAACCTCGCCGTTGATATTCTTCGGCTTTAAGCCGCGCGCCGGATTTTTTATCTCCGGCTCTTCTTTGGCTAAATTGATAAAGCGCTCCACCGGTTCCAAACTGTGTTCAATCCGGTCGTAAAAACGCGACAGGCGGAACATGGAAAAAAACGCCTTTTCCGAAATAGTGAAAACAAAAACCAAAGTGCCGATAGTCGTTAAACCGCTATAAACAAACCAAATTCCCATAACCAATGTGGTCATTCTGCCGGAATTAATTAAAAAATCACGGGTCGCCACAAAATTCATCACTTTATTCCAAACATAGCTTTCATTCGTTAAAATAGTATCTCTGATGCCTTTGTATTCTTCTGTTTCCCGCTGTTCCTGGACGAAAGACTGGACCGCATTAATGTTCATAATGGATTGGGCCATTTTCCCCGAGGCCTCCTCCCATTTTTGATGCATCTCCTGCCGGCGCGATTTTAATTTAAAATTTGCGCGGTAGGTAAGATAAAAAAAGACGGGGAAAAAAATAAAAAAAGAGATGCTGAAGCGCCAGTCAATAAAAAAAAGAGCTATGATTGTAATTATTAATTGCAGGCAGGTAGGTAAAATTTCCCAAAATAAATTTTCTATCAAATTGGTAATGTGCTCTACGCCGCGCTGGACTTTGGTGATTTTATTGCCGGTATTTTCCCGCTCGTGGTAGCCCAGCGGCAAAAACATCATTTTTTTCTGCGCTGATATGGGCAAATAATACTCTACATCTAAAATCACTTTCATTATCAGGCGATTCGTAATCCAGCCGATAAATGATTGAAATTCTTCGACTGCGAGCATTCCGGCTACGAGCCACAATAATAATTTTAATTCCGCGATGCCGCTTAAAGTGAGAGTGTCAATAATTATTTTTAACAAAAACGGACTGACTAATTTTATTAATTCATAAAATGCCAGCAAAAATATAAGACCCTTTATTTTATTTTGTGAAGGGCTGACCAGCTGCCATAAATTTTTCCAAAAAGTCCGCATAATAAATACATAAAAATAGCGGAATTGTCCGCCTTAATACTCAATAATACGCGAAGTTGACAAAAATGTTACACTCTTGTTGATTATGAATCCCGATTTGTGTATTTGCGCTTAATTTATAACCTGCAATTTATCCCAAACGCGGAAGGTATCCCCCGCGCCCATTAAAATTATCACGTCATTTTTTTTGACTGATTTTTTTAAATAATCAGCGCATTGTTTTATAGAAGACACGTATTTCGCGTTGTTGCCGATTTTTTTCACCAAATCTTTGCTGATCTCGTAAGTTTTATTTTCCCGGGCCGAAGAGTAAGTCGGCAAAATTAAAATCTCATCCGCGTCGCCGAAGCTCCGCGCGAAATCAGCAAGCAATGCTTTCGTGCGGGAAAACATGTGCGGCATAAAAGCGCAAATTATATTCCTCTTGGCATACTCCTGACGCAGCGCTTTTAAAGTGGCTTTTATTTCCGTTGGATGATGCGCGTAATCGTCAATAAACAGCGCGTCTTTGTATTTTCCCAGTTTTTCCATGCGCCGGGCCGTGCCCTTGAATTTCGCCAGCGCCTTTTTTATTTTAACAACCGGCGCTTTTAATTCCAAGCAAGCCGCAATTACGGCCGTTGCATTTTGCACATTATGCTCGCCGATTAATTTCATTTTAAATTCACCTAAATTTTTTTTACCTTGCCAAAGATTAAAATATTGAAAACCACCCTTGATATTTGATACTTGATACTTGATACTTGATACTTTGCTACCGTAACTTATAACTTTACATCTACAATTTTTTACAGTTTGAATAACTTTCTCATCATCAAAGTTCGCTACTACAAATCCGTTCTTAGGCACTCTTTGCACAAAGCCAGCAAAAGCGCGCTGATAAGCCGCGGGTGTTTTAAAATAATCCGGATGGTCATAATCTATATTATTTAAAAGCACTCCCTGTGGATTATACAACTTTAATTTATTCTGGTATTCATCCGCCTCTATCACCATTAGCTTCCCGCTGCCGGTTATAGCGTTGCCTTTAAACTGGGGGACGCAGGAACCAACTTCCACCGTCGGCTTAAAGCCGGCTTCGCGCAGTATAAAACCCAATAGCGCTGAAGTTGTAGTTTTCCCGTGCGATCCGCAGACTGCGATCCCCTGTTTGGCATTAAACAGCTCCGCCAGCGCCTCGGCCTGCGTCAGCGCAGGAATTTTCCGCCTTGTTATCTCCGCCATTTCCACGTTGTTGTTTTTGCTGAAAGCGCTGGAATGAATAACTAAATCTACTTTCTCTGGAATATTTTTCACGTTGAAACCTTCGGCGAACTTAAGCTGATGCCGTTTTAAAACTTTATCGGTAAAAAAAACCTCCACGGTGTCAGAACCGAAGATATTTTTACCCATTTCTTTCAGTATCTGAGCGACAGGGGTCATACCTACGCCCTTTATCCCAATCATATAAATATTTTTGGCTTTTTTTAATTTTTTATTTTTCATGGGTTAATTTTCTGAAATTATTTTAGCTAATTCTTTTGCCGCCCCCTTCTTGATTGCTCCGCCGATATTTTTCCCCAGCTGCTTCTGCATTTCCTTATCAGCCAGCAACTCTTTAATTTTATTTATAAAAAAAGTCTTTTCCAAAACCGGCTGGTCCAGGACGATAGCCGCGCTTTGCTCTTCAAATATTAAGGCGTTCTCTACTTGATGGCTCTCCGGAATGGGAATTAAAATTACCGGCTTGCCCAAATATGAAAGCTCCGACAGAGTGGACATCCCGCAACGAGATATTACAATATCAGACCGCGTCTGCGCTTCAGCCATCTGTCCCCTGCTTAAAAATTCATAACCGCAATAATTGGCAATGCTGGCTGGAACATTCTCTGGCTGTTTGCCCTTGCCGGTCACGTGTATTATCTGGCAAATTTTTGTTAGCTCAGACAAACTGTCCATCACTAGATTATTTATAAATTTCGCTCCCGTTCCGCCTCCTAAAATCAACACTATTGGTAAATCTGATTTTAGATTAAAAAACTTCTTATTTCTTACTTCATATTTCATGCTTCTAACCGGGTTTCCGATCCACTTCACCTTCTTCCCATAATCTTCCAGCGATTTTTCAAATGCCACGGTAATAACGCGCGCGAATGGCGCCATTAATTTATTTGCTAAACCGGGTCTTGCGTCCTGCTGATGAATTAAAATTTTCCGGCGTAAAATCCAGCCAGCCCAGACAACCGGAACGCTGACAAACCCGCCGGCGGAAATTATCCACTGCGGCCGCCATCGCATAATAATAAAAAAGGCCTGGACAAAACCGATGCCTAGCCAAACTGGCGCCAACAGAGTGCGCAATGAAAAATACCGGCGCAACTTTGCCGCGGCAATGGCTTTGAAGTTAAGCTGGGTTTTAAAACCCAGCTTAACACCGGCAACCATTTCTCTTTCCGGCCCCTTCCGCGTGCCAAGCCATAGATATTCGTAATCTTTATGCCCAAGCTCGTCTACAACCGCCAGCAAAGGTGCAACCGAACCCCCGGTTCCCCCGCCGGTTAGCAAAATTTTATTTTTAAAAATTTGTGACATATTCCTATATTGTCATCCCGACTGGACCCGCCGGATGGCGTCGGTCGAAATGACAGAAAAAATTACTTTGTCTGTTTGCTAATATTAACCAATATCCCCGCTCCGGCCAAAGCCGCCATCATCGCGCTGCCGCCATAGCTGATAAACGGCAAAGGCACGCCGGTCATCGGTATTAAATTTATCATGCCGCCGATATTAAGAAAGGCCTGCAGGCAAAACCAGGATATGACGCCGATAGCCAGCAGCTGCCCGTAAATGTCCGGCGCGCGCTGGGAAACTAAAAACCCCCGATAAAATAAAAATAGAAACAGCATTACTAAAAATACTGAAATTACCATCCCCATCTCCTCGGCGATAATCGGAAAAATAGCGTCCCCCTGCGCCTCCGGCAGATACCTGAACTTTTGGCGGGAATTGCCAAAACCGCGCCCAAGCAGGCCGCCTGAACCAGCCGCTATTAAGGACTGGTTGACCTGGTAGCAATATTCATCAGGGCTATAACTCGGATCGAAAAAACAGCGGAACCGATCCATCTGATACGGCGCCATTTTTAATAAGATAAACAACACAATAATTCCCACCGCCCCAATAGACGCTATGTGCTTAATATTTCCTCCGCCGATGAAATAGACGGTTAAGGAGATTGCCAATAAAATAAATAATGTTCCGGTATCCGGCTGCATCAGCATTAAAAAACTGATTATCATCAGCAGGCTTATAAACGGCATTGTTCCCTGGTGCAAGTCAAAAAGTTCCTTGCCCCGCTTCTCAATCCAAGCCGCCAGGTATAAAAGAAAAGTTAATTTCACAAACTCCGATGGCTGCAGGGAAAAACCGAAAATATTTATCCAGCTTTTGGCGTGCCCCCAGCCGGCGCTTAAAGCCGGAATAAAGACGATCAGCAAAAGCCCCAGCGAACCGACCAATAATAGAAGAGCAGCGTTGCGAAAACGGTGGTAATCAAAGCGGCTTAAGCCGTAAAAAAGGATAAGCCCCAAACCCAAGCCAAAGAGCTGATGGTTAAAATAATAATAGCTTGACTGGTAGCGAGCGTAGGAGATGGCGCTGGAGGCCGAAGAAAGCATTATCAGGCCGAAAATAATTATTGCCAAAACCGTAATAATTATAAAAAAGTCAGGCTGATGATAATTGGCCCGCTCATGGATAAAGCCGCTTAACAGCATTTTGATTCTTTGCAACCTCCTTCGCTGGAACATAAATCTTAAATTTTAAATTATAGACTTTAAACTGAATTATTTATCAAGTAAAAAAATAATTAAGCCGATTACCGCCGAGACCCAAGATATAAGCCAAAACCGCATTACAACTTTGTATTCCGGCCAGCCGGAAGCTTCAAAATGATGGTGGATTGGGGCGGAAAGGAAAAATTTCTTGCCCTGGCGGATTTTTTTTGACAGCCATTGGATTATGTCGGACAATGACTCCACCACGAATAAAATTCCTATGACCGGCAGCAATAAGGCCTGGTTGGTCAGCATGGCGATAATGCCGAGAGTTATTCCCAAAGACATCGCTCCGGTATCGCCCATATAAAAACGGGCGGGCTTAATATTAAACCATAAAAAAGCCACCAGCGCTCCGATGATTACCCCGCAAAAAGCGGCTAATTCATAGCGCCCCTGCATGAAAGCAATAACGGCGTACGCGGTAAAAGCGGTTAACAGCGTCCCTCCCGCCAGCCCGTCCAATCCGTCTATTAAATTAACCGAGAAGGCGGTGGCGGCTACTATAAAGATAAAAATCGGAATATACCACCAGCCCACTTGAAAATTACCCAAAAAAGGAACATGCAATAAATCCCAGTCCAATTTAAAATAAAACCATAACGCGCCGGCGGCGGCGATCAGGGTATAAATAAGCAGGCGGTGCTTAATGGTCAAGCCCCCTCTCCCCTTTCCTTTAATATCTAAAATATCATCAAATAGCCCGACTAAGGCGGCCGCCACCAAGCACCCTAAGGGCAGGAGTGTTTGGCTGCGGGTTAAAAAATTCATCTGCCGGAAAAAATCCGCGTCGATTATCTTGCCGGCGTAAAAAAATACCAGCGCCAGAACCAGCACTGTCACCCAGATGATCAGCCCGCCCATCGTCGGCGTTCCCTCTTTATGCTGGTGCAATTTCGTGAAAACAGGAGTAACGCCGTTGCTTCTGATGCTTTTCCCAAGTTTGTATTTATATAAAAAATGGGTTAATAAGGGAGTCCATAATACAGCCGTGATGCTGGAAAGGGCCGTTAAAAATAGGATCCTGATAATGTAAAAATTTTCCATTTTGCTTCTATCTAAAGTTAATTAGCATAATAGAGCTTAGCCCTAATATTATAAAAATACTGGCTAGCAGAGAGCTGGCGGCAAATACATAAATGAAAAAATTTTTTTCCTCTTTGGCAATGTGGGAAAAAATTAAATTTAAAGTTATAATAATAAAACCCAAAGCGGGAATAAAATAAACTTGTTTGGCCGAACCGATCAGCGTAATGCCGAAATATATATTATGATGCAGGGCGATTACTTTATCTTCAACTCTCTGATTGATAAACACGCCGATCAGCCAGGCTATAAAGTTAAAAAATAAGGCGCTTAATAATAAAACCCGCGATCTTTTATCCCGCCAAATTTTAATAACCTCAATTTTCAAGCCGGAATTCTTATTGTGTAAAAAATCAGCTATTTTTAATAACTCTGCTTTCATGCCTATATTATAACAGGATTTTGCATAAAATTACAAATCCCTATCTTATCTATCTCCACAGCCTTCTTTATGTCAAACTCCCCTACTCTTGTGCGGATAAGCCCGGCCAAATAACCGCCTGTTTTTAATTCTCTCCCAATATCCCGCGCCAGGGACCGAATATAAACGCCCGGGCCGGTTACCACTTTTATTTCCAGATATGGCCATTTATATTTTAAAATTTCTATCTTTTTAATTTCCACCGCTCGCGGCCGCATCTTCACCTCTTCGCCTTTCCGCGCCCGCTTGTACGCCTCCCTGCCTTTTATTTTAACCGCGCTGTAAACCGGCGGCGTTTGCATAATTTTACCGACAAATTTTTTTATGACTTTTTCTATATTCTCTGTACGGACAGGACATTGTCCTGTTCCTTCATACTTCTTAATGCCTTCCTCATCGTCCGTGCTGCTTATCATCCCTAACCTTATCTTCGCTAGATATTCTTTTTCCTTTTGCACCGCGGTCGCTAACTGCTTAGTCGCTTCCCGGCCGATTCCCACCACTAAAACGCCCTCGGCTAAAGGGTCTAAAGTTCCGGCATGGCCTACCTTGCGGCTTCTCGTTATTTTTTGAATCTGATTTAACACCTGTCTTGATGTCGGCCCCTTTGGTTTGTAAACGGCAAAAATATCAGACATATTTATAAAGTAGCGGCCCGATGCAAGCCGCTGATTATAAAGTGAGCGGTTCTATTGGCTGGTAAAAAAAGCCGCGCCAATGGCGGGCGATAATTTTAAATTAAACCCCGCAAATACTTTTGCCTTAACTTCTCCGGAAACTTTTCAATGGCGTAGCGCAACATGGTGCGCGGCATTATTTGATAGTGTTGTTTAAGAAATTTTTCTTCCGCCGCCCGGTCGCGATTGCCGACTTCGCGCAGCATCCAGCCGACCGCCTTATGCATTAAATCATGTTTATCCCGCAGAAATATTTCGGCTATTTTCAACGCATCAACAAACTGTTTTTCCCGGATAAAAGCAAAAGTTGACAGCATGGCGATCCGTTTTTCCCAGAGATTTTTAGAACGCGCCAATTTATATAAAATATCGCATGGCTTGTCCAATAAATATAGGCCGACTATTTTTGGCGCCGATACGTCGACTAAATCCCAATTATTAATATTTCTGGCATTCTTTAAATAGAGCTTATAAATATCCTCTTTTTCTTTTAAATCACCTTTATTAAATTTCATCATTAATATCCGCAAAGCTAACATTCTTTCTTCGTGGATTTTTGATCTTAGCAAGTATTCCGCTGATTTTAAATCCATGCCGAAAAACTTTTTTGCCACCAATATAATTTGCTGGGATGCCAAACCTAAAAACACATCTCCTTCCCCATACTCGCCCGGACCGGTTTTAAAAAATCGCTGTAAAATTTTCGCTTTTTTCGGGTCTGCGTATTTTTTTAATTCTTTTTTAATCTGAATCGTGGGCATAGCTACTTTTCCACTTTATACATTACTCCGTGCCCGGGAATAATGTAGTCGGCCAACCGCAAGACTTTTGCCCGGCTCCGCTCCGCCGGTATCGGCCGAGGTATAGCCTGGCACCAAGATTTTTATTTCCGCCATATTTTTATTATTTTACTATCGCTGTTGCCGCAAAAATCAAAAAGGTTGCTAAAACCAGCCAGCCGGCTGTCCAAAACATCAGGGCAACGCCTTGCTGCCTGCAGAAAACTCTGCCAAATTAATTTTTGATTTTTCATAAATTTTATCTTAGTAATTTTTCTATGTAATTTTTGGCTGTCAATTGTTCAGTAATACTGTTGGTTAGCTCCAGAGCCGCTATCGGGGGCAAAAATTCCTCATATCTTTTTAAATAATCAAACTCACCCAGCTCTTTATAAGTGTGCCAATCATACGCATATCTGTCCTCCTCCTTGTCGTACATCTTGTCCGATTTGACCGCACTGATATGCCCGCAGCCGCAGGGATATTTTTTAAGCAACGCTGTATATTTTTGATAGCTTTCAGCGTCCTCCCGCCGGTCGCTTTCCAAATGAGCGACATCAAGGCAGATGCCGGCGTATTTTTTAATTATCTCTTCCGCCACGGCCAACTCATCATCCCCAATAGAATGACCGGGATGATTTTCCACATATATTATTTTTTTAAATTCCGAAATGTCGTACCGGGGCAAATGTTCTTTAATGAAATGGATATTGACTTTTTCCGTTTTGAATTCTTTTGCCAGATACCCTATTTCTTGAGCGGTAAAATCATGGCGGATATGGACGAAAGGAATTTTTTTGAACTTAATTTTTTTCGCCTCGCGGTAAAAAACTTTTCTGTCCGCCGGATTAAGACCGGTTAAAAATACCGCTATTTCTTCTAAACCCAGCGCCGCCGACTCTTGCAGCTGCGCTTGCCAGTCCGCTCCCAGAACAGTTGTAATTGAAGTTAAAATTTTCATGCTGCCGGGCTAGGGATCGAACCTAGATTACCAGGGCCAGAACCTGGCGTCCTACCATTAGACGACCCGGCATTATTAAACTATTGAATTACTTTTCCTCCGAACATTTTTAAAATATTATCAACATTGTTATTGCCTTTATTTTGCTCTTTACCGCTGGTGTCTTCTTGGCCGTTTTCTTTCTCGGTTTCTGAATTGCCGGATGATTCCGGCGGATTTTCCTCCCTATTTACATTATTAGGGATATTTAAGCCATTGGCAATATCCATGTTTTCGTCCAAGCCGGTCGTAAAAATAACCGGATGGCCGAAAATTTCCTGAATTGCCTTGTCAACCAGTTGCCTGATGCCGGCTTGTTCAATCCGGTCCCGGTGGAATTTATATTTGAAAACCAAACAAAGGGAGCCATCTATATCCCTGGGTTCGCAAATTTTTAAAATAAATGACAGCGAATGGTTATACTTTTTTACCTTCAGTAATATTTCATTCCACTTCGCCCTTACCTCGTCTATCTGCACGGGCAGCGGGCTGATTTTACCCGCGTCAGCCGGCGGCAACGCAGTCGGGCTGCCTTTAACCGGCTGGAAAAAATCAGCCGAAACCGGGCCGGAACTGCAAATTTCCACAATGACAATTTCTAAGGGCAACTGGGCAATAAAGCTCGTCTTAATATCAATTTGCGCCTGCTGAAAATCGGAGATAACTTTAACCAAATGCTCCGCTGACATTTTTTTTATCAGCGGCTGAATTCTTCCTTCCAGGTTTTGGCCGACATCCTGGGAAAACTTTTCTGCCAAATTTACGCTTATCTTCGCCAGCAACATCCGCCGCAACAATTCAATTAGATCTTCGGTCAGCTGTTTTAAATCAACTCCCTCGTCAACCAGCTGATTAACCAGCCTAATGGCCTGCGCGCCGTCTTTGTTGCTTAAAAATTCGATCAGGCTGACCGCTGATTCGAGATTAGAGCGGGGAATAACCAGGTCAGCTTTCTCCTGCGTTATCTCCTGGCCGCTGATGGAAAAAACCTGCCCCAATAAACTTTCCGCGTCCCGCATATGCCCGTCGCTGTTTCGGGCGATTGTCTCCAATACGGAACGATCGATTTTTACCTCCTCTTTCCTGGCGATATACTCGAGCTTCTGGGTAATGTCACCCACGTTAATCCGCTTAAAATCAAAGCGCTGGCAGCGGGAAATAATCGTTGTCGGCATCTTATGTATTTCTGTCGTGCATAAAATAAAAATAACATTTTGCGGCGGCTCTTCTAAAGTCTTTAAGAGAGCGTTAAAAGCGGATATAGACAGCATGTGCACTTCATCAATAATAAAAATCTTGTGCCTTTTGTTGCTGACTGCGATTCTGGCGTTGGAAATAATATTTTCCCTGACATTATCAACGCCGGTATGCGAAGCGGCGTCAATCTCTATAATATCCAGGCTGGTGCCATTGGTAATCTGCTGGCAGGAGGCGCACTGTCCGCACGGCTCTGATTCTCCCGCTCCCCGTTTTTCACAGTTGACCGCTTTAGCTAAAACCCGCGCCATCGTGGTCTTGCCGGTTCCCCGCGGACCGGAAAAAAGATAAGCGTGCGCCATCTGGTTGGTCTCGATTTCATTTTGCAGGGTTATCTTAATGTGGTTTTGATTCACTATCTCCTGAAAATTGCTTGGCCGATATTTTTGGTATAATGTGGTCATTATTTTAAATAATAAGTTAAAAGTAAAAAGTAAAAAAGAATAATTTTAGAACATCAATATTTTAACTTTTATTATTGTAAAAAGCAAGGACATCTAAAAATAAACTAACAAAACGCGCGGATGCGCGTTTTGTTTTTTGGCTTTTTTACTTTTAATTTTCAACTTTCATTTATAATATTTTCTACCGCGGCCCAGTTGCTCTCCCCGTGCTTAGGCACTAAAATTATTACTTCGTCATCCGGGTTGCCCTTAAAATAGGTTACGCTGGCCGTTAAAACGTGCCACCGCCGCCCTTCGCTCTCAACAAAATATTCTAAATTTTTTCCCAGCACCAGCTTGCCGACAATGCGTCCCCTCTCAATCGGACCGATCTGCTTATAGATAAACTTGCCGGCTGAATTTATAGTCAATTTTAGAATATCGCCCTCAACCAATTTTGACTTGGAAGCGTAATTGGAAGAAATATTATACTGTTTTCCGTCCGGACCGATCATGTGCTGCCCATTAAACACCCCTTCAATTACTTTATTGCCGATTTGGCCGCCAATATCAATTTCATCGCCCAGCGATGAAAATTGATCGACGCTAATGCCAGCCGGCTCCTCCACCAGGTTGCTGCTTAAGAGTTCGCTTAAAACGCGGGAATTTTCTTTAATGTTATTAAATAATTTTTTTATAATATCCAATTTATTTTTTGATATTTCTACCACTTCCTCTCTGTTTGACTCCGCTTCGCTATCACCCTGACTCTCGGTTTCTAAAATGATAATCTCCGCCTCTTCCCCGCGCTCCTGGGGTTGGACAGCAACGGACCCCCTTTCCGGGCTGAAAAAATTTAATCCGTCTTCCTTGGATATATCCCGCAGAGCTTCCGTCATGGCCTCCGGGTTAATGCCGGACAATATTGATTCTTTAAAATCATTCTCTTCATCTTTTTTTTCGTCACCGGCGCCGCTCTTATCTTCTTCCTTGACGGAAAACTGGATTGTCTCATCCTGCGGCCAGGATAAACTTTCACTTTTTTTTGCTTCATCCGCTTGATTAGCGGATAAATTTTGGTTGTCCATACTTTTATCTTTATTTTTATTAATAATTTATATTTTATTTTTTTATTAAAACTCCCCAGAATTTATCTTTTCTTAAATTATCCTTAACCAGCCAGGAATCAGCCGCCACGCCTTCCTGGGTTGTGCCCCAAATTATTTTCATATTGCCCGGCAGCGTTAATTTGCTAATAAAATCCGTCTCGATGCTGCCGGCTTGTTTCTGAACTAAAAGCGAATAGGGGCAGGCAATCTCGCTGCCGCTCATAACAGATGACAACAATCCCTTATTCTGGCTGATGCTGTTTATCTTAAAAGGAAGCTTATATTTAATCCTCACGGTGATTGTTTCGCCGGGATCAACCATGGTCCAGTCGGCAAATACCGTTTTGTTGAATTCATTATATATTTTTACCCCTGTTTCTTCATCCACTTGAGAAATATTTTCCACAAAATGTATATCGGAATCTATTACCGCTCCCTCGGCGGGGTCATCAAAATAAATCGGATCCGGAGCGGAAAATCCGCCGGCCTCAAGCAACTGACTGCCAAGCGGAACGTAAACGCGCAAATAATTTACGTTTCTAACGCCGGCGAATGGTTCGCCTTTCTGCGCCGTATGCGTTCTCGTTATAGTTACCGTGTTAGTTATAGATCCGTCCGGAGTAATCTCCGCGAAATGGCCGACTTTCTGCTTTATTTTCCTGTCACTCTTGCCGCCGGCGATGTTTGTATTAATAACAGCCAAATAATCGTTCTCTGTCTGTTTTATTCTTCCGTCAAAATTATACCGGCCGGCGAAATCATGCAAAACTGGGTCGTTAAATTCCAATAAAATATGCTTTTCCAGCAATGAATCTTCGGTGACGTTTATTACTCTGAATAAATTATCGGCGGTAACTCTCCGGGGAAGCTCCTTAATAATCGCCTCCGCTAAATCACGGATAATTTCCTTGGGAGTGCCAGTGTCTTTTCTTTCCGCCTGCGCCTGGATAATATTATAAAAATTTTCGCTATCAATGATTGTGCCGTATTTGGCCGTTAAATCAATCTCCCCTACGACTTTCAGCAGCTCCTCAAAAAATGTCGGGTCAACCGCGATAACTCCGTCGACGCTGGAGCCCCAGCCGTTCTCAAAAAACCACTGGAGTTTTTTAGCGCTGGCGGGCCAGTCCGGCCACCAGTTCGCGTCCTGGAATTCCCAAAGCGAATTTATTAAATGCAATGGTTCGGGCGCGGCGATCCGCTTGTGCAATCCGCCTTGCAGGTCATAGCTGCCGCCTCCCGGCACTTCAATATTTTTTATCTGGCCCTGGCGGAAATCAACCAGGGCGTAGCTGCCGATAAAGCCTCCGCTCGCCCGCATTTCCGCGTTATTTTGAAAAATTAATAAATACCGCCTGTCAAACTCGTCCCCTAAGAATTGGGGCATTATATCAACTAATGAAATTATCTCTCTTAAGCCGCTGACGAAAATGGAAGAATCTTCTTTTAACATTTCCAGTTGCGCCACTATCTGTTCCCCATTCTCCATGCCCAGCGATTTTACTGCTTCCAAATTTATCTCATTTATGCTGCTATTTAATTTTTCCATCTCTTGCAAAGATTGCTTGGCATACCGGGAAAAATTTTTCAGCCTGATTGTTAAGGGCGATATATTCTCTGTTCCTCCCAGCTCCAGGCTGTTAAGGGCCAGCGAAAAATATTCGCCGGCTCTCGCGGCAATTTCGCCGGAAGCCAATAAACCTTTGCCGGCGGCGGCGGCCTTAGCCTTTTTACCGGGAAAAATATTGGCCAGTTTGATTAAATTTGAATATTTTACGACCGCTGACTGCGCTTGGTTAAAATTTCCGGCAGCTTGAGAAAAATGATCGGCGGCATTGTCAAAACTGAATTCTCCGCCGGCTTCCGCCGCCTTTTTTATGCTGTCCACCGCCTCTTCCGTTTCCCCTAAAACTCTGCCTTTTATTTCCTGAAATATATTATAATAGCTAAGCGCTTTTAAAGGCGCGATTAAGGCCAGGCTGACTAAAATAAAAGCGGCCAGCTGCCGCCGGTATGAAGCGGGCGGCAAAAATTTGAACGATAAATTGTTAAGAAGCTTAAAAACTTTTTTCACCAAAACCGCTCCCTGCGCGGCAGCCAGCCCCACAGCGTTAAAAAACCTCAAACTTTCCCTTTTAATGCTTCGCTTGGCGCTTATGCCGGCCGCGGAAACAGCGCCGCCATATTCCCGGCCGCGCCCGGCTCCGGCCGTCATTTCATTCTTTGCAATTTTTAAGAGATACTTAATTTTAGATTTCGCCAAGAAAAAAGGATGAATTGCGTAATGAATCGCGTAATAAAAAAGCTTAATGCCTTCTCGTCCAGCGGTCCGGCTGATTGCCGCTCCGGCGGATAATATTCCCCTGACAGCGCCCAAACCGGCTCTAAAAAATAATTTAACGGCCTTAAACAGCAAAACCGCCGCCCGAAAAATTATTTTATTTAAAAAAGAAAAAAATCCTTTAAAAAAATTCTTTGCGAGCTTAATAATCCAGCTTGTTTTTATAAAATTGATGGAATTATGGACGGCTGATTTTGCATAAAAAAAACATTTGGCCGCCAGCCGGAAAACTTTTAGCGCTCCGGCTCCGGCCAGCATAGCTAAATTTACTACCATAATCTCGTCCAACATCTCCTGGTGTTTAAAATAAAAATTTTTAACGGTATTTTTTTTCGCCTTGATTAAATTTCCGGCCCAAGCCGCCGGCCGGCGCAAAGTCTTAATCCTGGCTGATAACCGATTATTCACGCTCTGGACATTTTTTTCCAATTTTTTCCTAAGTTCGCTCTTCTCAACCAATTTTTTTTCCCGATCATTCAACAAATTGCTGCTGCGCGAATTTTTTTTAATTTCACTCTTGCCCTCTTTGCTTCCTGCCGTTATGGCCGCAGCCGGAAAAATAAAATTAAAAAAGCCCGCAAATTTGCGGAGAGACTTTTTAATATCCTGTTTCGCGATTTTTTCTTTTCTAAATAATTTAGCGGGACTGTTTAAATCAACCAAATAAGGCGAACGGCTATCAATACTCGCTTGTCTTACGATTATTAAGCTTTCTTTTTGTTCTGCCCGCTCTTCTTCCTTCTCGACTTCTGTTTTTATTCTTTCTTTTTTCGCGGGCTTTGTTGCTGCTCCCGGCAAGCTAATATTAGCATTTTTTACAATATTTTCTTTATTTACAATATTTTCTTTATTTAAAATCGCCTCAATTTCACCAATTGCGGCTGTTTGTTCCTGCTGTTGCGAGGTTAATTTTATTTTTTTTCTTGGCATTAACGCATGGGTATTAATACGATACGCAATACGATACGCAAAATTTCCACCGTGTCTCAAGCGCGCTGGTTATCAACATTATTAATTATTATACCACAAAACCGATAAACAAGAGAAATAAAAAACAGTCCCGCAGTATTGCGGGACTGTTTTTTTTGTTGTTTTATTTATTATACCACGCTTCTCACCTTTTCTACAAACTTTTCCTTGCTAAACCCCTCCGCCTGCCGTTTGCACTCCGCGCTCATTTCCGCCGCTTTTGCCGCGTCCAGCCACTGCACCGCTTTGGCCAAATCTTCAATCTTATAATTTTTTGGAATTAAATAACCGGTTTGCCCGTGAATTATCGTTTCGCGCAATCCCCCGTCGTCCACGCCAATCGTCGGCTTGCCCGCGGCCGCGGCTTCCAGCGGTGTCATGCCAAAATCCTCCTGCCGCGGAATATAAATATTAGCAAGGCAACTACCCACGAGTTCGGCTAATTTTTTATCATCCACAAATCCTAGAACTTCAATGTTATCATGTCTAGCCGCAAGCTGTTTTATTTTGTCCAATTCCGGCCCGCCAGAAGCAACCACCAACTTTTTGCCTGGCATTAAATGAAATGCGCGGAGAATATCCTCTACTCTTTTCAACGGGTCTAACCGGCCGAATGATAAATAATAATTACTTCTTTCTTCTGTCATTCCCGCGCAGGCGGGAATCTCGTGGCTTTTTTGTTGGGATTCCCGCTTTCGCGGGAATGACAATTTACTTTGAAATTTATCCGTGTCAATCGGCGGATAAACAACTATGCTTTCCACATTGCAATATTTTTTTAAACGAGCTTGTACATTTTTGGAATTTGCTAAAACCAAATCCATCTTTCTAATTCCCCATTGATAAATTAGACGCGCCAAACAAACAAACAGTAAAAATAACGGCTTTTGCCACGCTCGCTTTTGTTTTAAATAATAATCTTTTAAATCATGCGCATAGCGCACTGGCGTATGGCAATACATAATTAACTTCCTCCCTTTGCCAAGGGGAGGAACGAGGAGGGGTGAACGCGCGCGCCAGGCGGCCGAGAGGCAATTGTTGCCGGAAAAGATTATAATATCATAATCTTTGATAAATTTTGTCCGCCAAAAAAACCGCCACTGCGCGAAAAAGTAGCTTAAGCCGACATGTTTAATTTGCTTGCCTAAAATTATTACTTTTGCTGGCGCTTCTTTTTTGGCAAAAGACTCCTCCTCATTCCAGTATTCAGTCGCGATATCGGCATTCAGCGCCTGCGCCATAATTAAAACCAAGCGTTCCGCTCCGCCTCTAAATTTAAACCGGTCGTGAAGAATTAAAATTTTTTTATCCATACATTTGTCACTTGTTACTTGTTACTTGCAACTTGTATAATCCTATCCTGCTTTCTTCATCTAACTTAATAATTTCCAGCTCCAAATTAACTTCTGCCAACTTTCGGCTGTTTAAATAGGCAAAATCTCCGGGCGGAAAAATAAAGCCGTAGTAATAAAGCGGGATTCCCTGTTCTGCTAATTCCGCGTATGCCTGCGGGTGCGATTTATCGGATAAATTTCCGATTATCACTTTATATTTAGGCCATAAAAATTTATCAAACCGCTCGCTGATGATTATCGCCTCCGGCTCAATATGCGAAAACATACTTTCAACCAGCTCCGCGTCTTTAACTAAATTATTCTTCATTGTCAACAGTCCCTCTTCTTTACCCCAAACGGCCGCCTGAAAATTTAAAATTAAAAAAATAACTATCAATACTGTCATTCCCGCGAAAGCGGGAATCTCATTATAATTAACGCGGGATTCCCGCTTTCGCGGGAATGACAATAAAGATGATAATTTTATAATTAGCAACGCGGCCAGCGGCAGACTCATAATGTACATCGGCAAAAAATAGCGCGTGTAAGAATTGCCGATGGTAAAACTCGCTGGATTAGGATTATCCTGAATTTTCCACGAACCGTAATATAACCCTAAAATCATGCTGCTTATTATAAAAACAACCAGATATAATTTTTGGGGGTTATCTATTTTTTTCCAATTGTACAAAAGCCATATCCCGCCGAAAAACGCCGGCCAAAATAAATGCCAAAACATTATCGCGTAATAATTTATAAAACTCTTGCCGGCCTGTTTGATGTTAATTTGAGCCGGCATAAATCTTTTTGTCATTGCGAGAAGATCCACGGCGCTGCGGGGCGACGAAGCAATCCCGTTAATATTTTCTGCATTAACATTATTGACCGCGATTTTACTCTGTGCCTCAACTGCGGCTGGTCTATTATATCCGAATTTAAACCAACCGCCATACAAAACCTGATTGTAATAAAACATCGGCAGAAGCGCCAAAATAAGACCGAACGCGAAAATAAATAATTTTAAAAAACAATCTTTAAGGTTTCCGAAACCTCTAAGAGGTTTCGGAAACCTCCACACCGCTAACCATGTTATTAGCATTACCGGCGCCAGCCAGATCAATTCCGACGCGCGCGTCATTATCGCGAGACCAAAAAATATCCCTGACAAAAATATAAAAATAAAATCCGTTTTAATCCGTTTCATCTGCTCAATCCGTGTTCCATCGATTAAAAAATAAATTCCAATTAACAGCAAATCAATAAACAATACATTATGAAACATGGAACGCGCCGCGTAATACCAGTATGGCACGAGCGCGAATAGCATCAGCGCCGACAACAACGCGATTTTATCGTTAAAAACGCGCCTCGTAATGCCGTAAAAACAAAAAATGCCGATAACCGCGAATAGCGGCGTTAAATAAATAATAATCCAGGGACCGAATGTTTTAGCCAGCCAGCCGTAAATTAAAATTATTCCCAAAAAACTAACCGGCTTAACCGTGCCGTTATCCGAGCGCACGCTGCGCGGCGTAACCGCATCGTCGGCAATCAGGTTCAGCGGTTCAAAATAAGTTAATCCCAGCCCGGCCGCGTAATTTTTCGCCCAAAAATAGTTGGCGGTTTCATCCGGCGAGGCGAATTTAAAATCAGTATCTTTGGCAACTTGATACGGATACCACGAGTAAATAAATAAAAAAATAATTGCCGCGATTGACAAAATAATAATCTGCCAGTTGTCTGTAACCAATTTTTTAAAACTCACGGACATAAATATTAGAATTTGTATATTCGTACTTAATTCGTAATTCGTAGGAGAGGGACTTGCATGAGATCACCAGCGTTGTTTAGGTGTAACCCAGAAACCCAACCGCCACTTCCCTCCTAAGGCCAGCCGCGTCTGCGCCTCCAGCGCCGGAATAGATCCGAAAATAATAATAATGATCGGCAGAAAAATCCATTGAACCGGCATGCTTATTATTTTAAGCATACTATATTTGGGCGGCTGTTTTGGTAAAAGCAAAGTGGAAATGACTGCTGATAATATCAGACCCGCCATGGCTATCGTCATTAAAGCCCTGGTAATAAACGGCAAATTGCCGGATAATACCGTGCCGCTGAAGTCGCTTCCGCCTAAAATTAAAGGCAACCAGCCGACGACCGCGATAATCAAGGCGTTGGTCGCCCAGGAATGGAATCCGTACAGCTGAATAAAAACCCGGCCAAAGGCCTTCCGCTTAGGCATCCGCTTCCAGCTCTTGATAATATTAAAAATTAAATAAGGTATGTTTTCCACTCCCCAGCCCCAGCGCTTTTGCTGTTTGTATAAATTCTTCATGGTCTGCCAGTTTGTTTTGTCCATGCAGATATCCATTGAAACTGGATAATATAAAGGCTCCACCCGGTAATTGCCGCTATAGTGGCAGTAGCAGTGCCAGAATATCCGCGAATCTTCGGAGACCATATTGGTGGACCAAAAATCAATGTCGACCAAGGCTTTCCAACTCATTGAATGCGAGGAATAAGTGGCCAGCTTCTCCTGGCGGATTTGCTGCATCATCTGCCAAAAGGTATTGCTGGTCGCGGAAATGCGGGAAAAAAAAGGCGCTTCCCATAAATTATTATGATAAACGGGAATCGGCTGGTAGCTCGCCAAGCGCGGATTTTCCACGGTTAAAAAAACGTGGGTCAGCCGGTAAAAGTAATTTTTGAATACTACCGTATCAATATCAAAAACACTGGCGATAATATTATTTTCATCCAAGCCGCTGTTGTCCAAGTATTCCCTTTTAACCGCCCGGGCCGCCCAAGTTTGGTTCGCTCCCTTGCCCTTTAGTTCTCCTTTTATTCCGTCAGGATGCGCAGTAAATAAAAAGTGCCGGAATTTTCCCGCGTATTCCTCTTTTATCCGCCGGCACATTTCTATTTGCTCCGAGCCGGCCCTTTCCTCAACGGTCAGGGCCACTATTATCTTTTCCGCCGGATAGCCGCTGTTAACAATAGCCCGCAATGAAGCCTCTATGATTTCCCGCCCCTCTTTATATACCGGAAGAATAATCAAGTGAAAAATATTACCCCAATTTTTTAATTTTTTACATTCCGCTTCCTCGTTAATTTTTAAATTTTGTTTCATTTTGCGGTAAGCCGCGACTAAATGCAGGCTCAAGAATAAAACCAGCAGCAGCCAGTAGACATCAAAAGCAATAATAAAATAAGCTACCCAAACCGGCTGCAGCCAGGAAAACAGCGTTAAAATAAATAAAGTTCCCCAGGCCAAAAAAGCCGGTGCTATTTCCAGAGCCCGATATAAAAAACGATCCCTTCCCTCGAGATCATTGGCTGACGCTACTTTTAAATAATTAACCATATAATTATTAGCCGCTGGCCGGCAACTAATTAATTTTAATTACCTTTCCCTCCTGCAGCTTGCCATTTTTTTGCTTATTATAAAAATTCTTCGCGCCTTGGCTGTCTTGTTTATCAAAATTTTTCCGCGCTGGATTAGCGTCATTTATTTTTCGGCCCTTAAAATCAACCGCTCCCTGGCTCATCGCCTCATTTAAAGAAACTCCGACATCCTCCAACAGATTATTTTCTTCTTTTTCTTCTTCGGGCTTCGGGGCCGCTTGGCGTACCGGCATGCTTTCCCATCTCCTCTTTTCTGCTCCCCCCCCATCGTTTTTTCTTTTTCTATCTTTCAGTTCCCTATTCCTCGGCTGGCCGGAATTTAAATTGTCTTTCCGCTGGGTATCTTTGTCTTCATCATCAAGCAAACCATGCCAGCGCATTATTTTTTCTTCCACAATACTCCTCTTCGAAGCGTATCTTTCACGCGAAATTTTTATTACTTTCTGTTCGTTATTTGTCTCTTCTTCCAGACCCTTCGGCGGCAAACCAGTCGCGGAAAAAGGGTTGGATGCTATTCCGTCAATCATTAACTTAATATAAAAGTTGTATTTTGGCAAATTAACCAGATCGCCCTCTTCATATTGCGGCTCAAATTCCTTTACCAATACCTCCGCGTCAGCCGCTCCCACCCGAAAAACAACTAAAGTGCCGACGTTCCCCTGAATCGCCGCCCAGACATCTTCATCTAATTGGGCAATATATTGGTGGGCCATAATTAAATTAAGGCGGTATTTCCGCGCTTCGGACAGAATGTTGGCGAAACTGGTAGTGGCAAAATTCTGGAATTCATCGACGTAAAGATAAAAATCTCGGCGGTCGTTTTCTCTTATGTCCACTCTGCTCATTACGGCCAGCTGCATTTTAGTGATCATCATTGCTCCCAGGAGAGCGGAGTTATCTTCTCCAATATGCCCTTTGGAAAGGTTGAGCAGCAATATTTTTCCTTCATCCATGATATTCCGCAGGTCCAGACTTGATTTCACCTGGCCGACTATGTTGCGGATGAGCGAACTGGATAAAAACTGCCCGACTTTATTTTGAATTGGCGAAACCGCTTCCGACGCGAATTTATCCGCGTAGCCGGCGAACTCATTAACCCAAAAAGCTTTAACTACTGGATCCTGTATCTTCTCAATTACTTTTTTGCGGTAAACTTTGTCGGAAAGCATTCGGGTTATCCCCATCAAGGTCGAACTCGGGTAATCCAGAATGGCTAAAATGGCGTTGCGCAAAATATACTCCAGGCGGGGTCCCCAGGAGTCCGCCCATAGTTTTTGAAAAATTCCGATCAGTCCCGAAGCCACTAAATGGCGGTGCTCTGGAGAAACTTTTTCCACCACGTTAAAAGCGATGGGATATTCAATATCCGCCGGATTAAAATAAATAACATCATTAATGCGGTTGGGCGGTATGTACTTTATCACTTTTTCCACCAAATCTCCGTGCGGATCCACGACTGCCACACCCCTACCCGCTTGAATATCATTAATAATCATATTCTCCTGCAGTACTGATTTCCCCATGCCGGTCTTTCCAATAATATACATATGGCGGCGGCGGTCGTCTACTTTTATGCCAAAACGCTGCGGATGGTTGCGAAAATTGGTTTCGGCAAAAATTGTTACTGAATTATTTTGCATATTTAGAATATTTTTCTGCGTTTTTTATTACCCGATCGGCAGATTATCAGGCGGGGCCTCTTGTTTCACGGCGGCTCCTGTTTTTATGCTGCCGCTTTCTATGCTGAATATCTCTTTCTCCTCTTTATCAGCAAATGACGCTTCGCCCGGATTGATTATTTCTGAGCTTAAATCGCTGGTTGAGCCTTCCACTGGAAGATAACTGGGCGCTTCGCTTTTGCGGCTGGGTATTTTTTGCAGCATCGGCGCCTTAACCGCCAGTTCAATCGGGAAATACCATAGACTGGCCAGCTCCTCTATATTTAAAACTCCCGGCAAGCGGCCCAGCCAGTTGCTGCGCGATTTATAAGCCGCCATTATCCTGTTTTTACGGACGGCCAGGCGCGATTCTTTCCAAAAATAGCTTGTCTTTGTGACGGTCTTTTCCATATCCGGCTTTAACTGGTTTAAGTCCTGTGTGTTATATTGTTTTATAACGCCCACGAACGAGTTGGCCCGCTTGCTGTTAAAGACTTCTTTCTCGGCGATATAAATAAACCTTATTTTAACATTAAAACCAATTTTGGAAACTTTCTGCTGAATCGCCTCAATCCTTTTCTTCTGAACCGGCCTTAAGTTCATCATGTTGACATCTTTTTCTTCCGAATCTTTTTCTTCAATCTCTCCCCACAGCGGGATGATAAGCTCGCTAAAAAAAGATAGCGCCTTTAAAAAGCTGTCAAAAGTTTTGTCCACAATATTCTTTTTTCCTTTTATCTTTTCGCCTATAACCCTGGATATTTCTGACGACGCCTCCGCTTCCCACTCTTTGCCGATTGGGGTGACAATAATCTGATACCAGCATTGTTCGCCCGGCCGCAAACTGCTAAAAAGCTCCATTAAGGCCGCCATCGGATCTTTAAATTCTCCGGTAAACTGATGTTCAAAATCCAAATAAGTCCTGATCGGATAAGCGCTATTACTTGGTAAAATCCACTCGCCCCCCCAAATTTCGTAGTTTTCATCGGGAAACCGGTCAGGATACCCTTCGGTATAATCATTAACTTCAGCTATCTCCGCGCTCGGATACTGGGCGTAAACCATTGCTTCCATCATATCTTTATATTTTTTTTCCCCTCTCATCAGCATCTGCGTGTATCCGTCTATGCTGACTATCTCAAAGCTAAAACTACCCTGCGTTTTGCCCTCCCAGTAATCTTCAATTAAGGTATTGGTGCTGTGCGCTCCAGCCAGATGGGCAAACATATTTTCTACCGCCCGGGGCGACTGCTCGTTGCCGATGGGTATATCAATCGCCAGGAGGACAAACTCCCGCCGGCCTCCGTATTGATTCTGGCGGTAATAAACCCAAACTTTAAAAATACCCCAGAGCAGGATAAAGGCGAGCGGTATCCAGCCGAAATATAAAAAAAACTTAGCCAATAAAATATCCGCGGGCATTTCAAAGATTGCTAATATTTTGTCTAGGTTGATGACTACATCCATGTTCAAAAAGATTTATACATGTTAAAACCAACATCAAACCCTTAATACGAATACTTCCTGCAGATTAAACTGTCGTCAGATGAATGCGAATGCCGCAAAAATATATAAAATTTTTCGTGGCATTCGCATTCATTTGAGTTTTTGAGTTAATGTAGATACGTACAACGGATTTGCATTGATGGTTCGCGAACGGTTTAAGTAAGCGCATATTTTCTTGAACATATTATACCACATTTTTATCTTTCTACACAAATAAAAAATGCCCTGAATTAACAGGGACATTTTCTATTTTTATTTATTGCGCTAATTTGTATTTTTCACTCTCTTTAATAAATTTTTCTTTGTTCATCAGGGCTAAATTAATTGTCGCTTTTTTTACTAAGCGCTTTTCTAAGACGCGTTCTGTTATTTCATCTTTGCTTAAGGGCTTGTCTGTTTCTTTTAAAACTTGCGCGACCACGTCGCTGACGGTCCCATTATCGTATCCCCACTCTTTAAGGGCATAAATGCCGCGGCCGATCAGGACGTACTTTTCATCAAGAATAAGCTCATTGTGGACGGTAGCCGCGTTAGCTTTCTTATGGTCAAATGACATTTTATTAATTTTTTCGGCAATCTCCTTAAAATGCAGCGGCTTGGCATGATTTTTCATTACTAAATATATTTTGTGGTTGACAGTTTTGGGAGAGACTTCCGGCCATTCGCTAATGCCCCAGTAGCCGTATTTATTCTGCCGAAGGTTTTTGCTGGAGCGAAGCAAGGAATATAAAGCTTTGTTTTCGTTTATAATCTCGCCTTTCTCTTTAAAGTTATCATTTTTTATGACGCTGCTGATATCAAAATTATTGCTCGCCTGGAAACGGCTCTCGTGCTTTTTGTATATTTCGCTTTCTTTTAAAAGATTGATTATTTCCTCGGTGAGTAAAATTCTTTTCAGTTCATTTAATTTATCCAATAAGTACTGCAACGTTTCTTCCAGATGATCGATTGAAGCGAATTTAAGCTTCCATAAATTGTCATAATGGGAATTTTCCTTTACATGGTCAAACTCGTCGGAGAGTAATTTTGTTAAAATAAAGGCATAACGGTTCTTTAAAACCTCAAGTTCGGATTTCTGTTCTCCATTAGCCAGAAGCGAAAGATAGCTTAAATTATCAATTAAATACTGATGCTCCATTATACCGCCGTGCTCTTCCAGCAGGCTGTTTATAATATTCTTTAAACTGGCGGTGTATTTATCAAATTCGGCGTGTTTCCTGATTTTGTCAATAGCGCTGTTTTCAATCTGGCGGATGCGCTCGCGGGTTAAATTATATAAATTGCCGATTGATTCTAAAGTAACCTTTTTATTATTTTGCAAACCAAAACGCTGGGATAAAACTTCCCTTTCTTTATCCCGCAATACGCTAAAAAGCATATCTACAATAACGCCGCTATCTAAAATAGCCGCTTCCTCCCTAACGGAATTGTCTAAAATTGTGTCTAAAATTGATTTATTTTGCATAAAACTAATTTCTGCCAAGCATGAAAATTAGCTTATTTAGCTTATTAAAAAATTCTTATTGCTAACAATATATCATATTTTCTAAAAATAGTCAAATATTTTAATTAATTTCAAAAAAAATAATCTAATTTTAGCCTATTTATGCTACTATTTATCTAAAAAGCATTTAATGATTTAAGCAAAAATTTGACAAAATAAAACTCTCTCCTTATAATAAAATTAGCGCTCTTGTTTAGAGACTGCTAACATATTACTCTGTTCCCTTTTTCCATAAGAGGGTTAGGGTGAGAAAATTATGTTCAACAAATTAACTAACAAATCGCAAGAAGCGCTGATAGTGGCGCAGAATATAGCTTTGGAAAACGGCCAGCAGCAAATTTCAGCCATCCACTTGCTGTTCGCTTTGGTTATCCAGCCGGACAGCTTAGTAAAGACTATTTTGGATAAACTTAACATCAGCGAGGACAAGGTAAAACACCTGATAGCCGCGGAAATTGAAAAATTGCCGAAGACTCCGATTGAATCAACCGTCGGAACAATCCAGGGAACGCAGGAGGTGGCGCTGGTTATGAATGAAGCGAAAAAAGAAGCGCTAAAAATGAAAGATGAATTTATTTCCACCGAACATTTATTTATGGCTATTATGCTGGTTAAATCAACTGCCCAGGATATCCTGGCAAAATTATCCGTTAATTATGAACCGGTTCTAAAAATTCTAGCGGAAGTGCGCGGCAACCAGCGGATTACCGACCCGGAGCCCGAGGCTAAATTCCAGTCCCTGGAAAAATACGCGGTTAATTTAACTAAAATGGCCCGCGAGCAAAAGCTTGACCCGGTTATCGGCCGGAACGATGAAATCCGCCGCATTATGCAGGTTTTATCCCGCCGCACCAAAAATAATCCGGTTTTAATCGGCGAAGCCGGCACCGGAAAAACCGCGATAATTGAAGGCCTGGCACAGCGCATTGTGGCTGGCGACGTGCCGGAAAATTTAAAAAATAAAGAATTAATCAGCCTGGATCTCGGCTCCCTCTTGGCCGGTGCCAAATTCCGCGGTGAATTTGAGGAACGGCTGAAAGCGGTGCTAAAAGAGATAAAAGCCCAGGAAGGAAAAATAATTTTATTCATTGATGAACTGCATACTTTAGTCGGCGCCGGCGCCACTGAAGGGGCGCTAGACGCCTCCAACATGCTAAAGCCAACCTTAGCCCGCGGCGAACTCCACGCCATCGGCGCCACTACCACTAAAGAATACCAGAAATATATTGAAAAGGACGCAGCTTTGGAGCGCCGCTTCCAGCCGGTTTATGTTAATGAGCCGACAATTGAAGACACTATTGCCATTCTGCGCGGCATTAAAGAAAAATACGAGGTCTACCACGGCGTCCGCATCACGGACAAAGCGATCATCGCGGCGGCGGAGCTGTCTCAGCGCTATATTACCGACCGATTTTTGCCGGACAAGGCGGTGGATTTGGTTGATGAGGCCACCTCGGCCCTGCGCATGGAAATTGATTCTATGCCGGAAAATTTAGACAAGCTCAAGCGCGAAATCACCCGCCTGCAGATTGAAAAAACCGGCATTGAAAAAGAAAATAAAAACAACTCGGTCAATAATGACGCTAAGAAAAAAAATGCCGCCACTATCCGTAAAATTTCCAAAAATCTTTCGGAATTGAAAGAGGAGGCCAACCAGATAGAAATCCACTGGAAAAACGAAAAAGATGTTATTGGCGCCATTCGGTCCGATAAAAAGAAGATTGATGAATTAAAGCAGGAAGCGGAGCGGCTGCAGAACGCCGGCGAGCTGGACAAGGTGGCGGAAATAAAATACTCTAAAATCCCCGACGTGCAAAAAAATATTGAGGCTAATGAAAAAAAATTGGCCGGCATCCAAAAAACCGGACAAGCAATTCTCAAGGAAGAGATAGACGAGGAAGACATCGCCCTGGTAGTTTCCCGCTGGACCGGCATTCCGGTCGCCAAGATGCTGGAAACAGAGAGTCATAAGCTGGCGAAGATTGAAGGCGAGCTGAAAAAACGTGTGGTCGGGCAGGATGAAGCCATTAAATCAGTAGCTAACGCCATCCGCCGCTCCCGCGCCGGCATTAATGAAGTTGGCAAGCCGATCGGCTCTTTCTTATTCGTCGGACCGACCGGCGTTGGTAAAACAGAATTGGCCAAAACCCTGGCTGACTTAATATTTAATAATGAAGACGCCATTATCCGGCTGGATATGTCCGAATATATGGAAAAGCATTCGGTCGCCAAAATGATCGGTTCCCCCCCAGGCTATATCGGCTACGAAGAAGGCGGCCAGCTGACCGAGAAAGTCCGCCGCAAGCCGTACAGCGTGGTTCTGTTTGATGAAATCGAAAAAGCCCACCCCGATGCTTTCAATATCTTATTGCAGATTTTAGACGACGGACGTTTAACCGACTCCAAGGGCCGGGTAGTTAACTTTAAAAACACAATTATAATTATGACTTCCAACTTGGGCAATAAAGTTATCCAGGACTACTCCATCGGCTTTGCCGACCACGGCGAAACCGAAGCCCAGGCCGATTCCATCCGGGAGAAAGAAATGCGGGATAAAATAATGGAAATTTTGAAAGATCACTTTAAACTGGAATTTTTAAACCGGATAGACGAAATTACTATCTTTAAGGCGCTCCCGGAAGATGTTTTGGCCAGAATAGTCGATCTGGAATTGTCAAAGGTCCAAAGCCGCCTGGCCGCCAAGAATATTAAGCTGCAATTCAAAGAGGGTATTAAAAAGCTAATCGCCAAAAAAGGCTTTGACCCGACTTTCGGCGCCCGCCCCTTAAAACGGGTGATTCAAAATATGATTTTAGACGAGCTGGCGCTGGAGATTATTGAAGGCAGGATTAAAGACAACGATAAAGTGGAAATTATCTTGGACCAGAAGGATAAAATCGCAATGAAGGTTAAATAAAATAAATATAAACAATAAAAAGACGGGTTTTAAACCCGTCTTTTATTTATTAAGATAGCCGAAACTAAAACCACATACCCAATTCCCAGTGGATGGTTAAGATACGGACTAAATATGCTTGTCACTATAATCATTACTAATCCAGATAGTAAAGCGATACTGAAGAGGGCATCTAAATATTTAATATTAAATATTTTATATTTAATATTTTTAATTCCATTAACTGCAATGACCCCCAGCAACACTAAATAAGCGACTAGCCCTAATAATCCCAGCTTCAGCCAAATATCCAACCAACCCCACTCAAAAGCGTAAGTCGTATATTCCCCGCTCGGATTCTGTTCTAGGACACGGGGATCTTCTGTGACATAAGTGACAGTCGCGCCAAATCCTTCTCCCTGCAGCGGGGCTTTTTTAATTTCAGAAAGAAGTACCGGCAATAAATTCCAGCGGCTGGATCCGGCCGCGTCGCCTAAGGTACTCGCCCGTTCGGAAATTAAGCTGGCGGAAAAATTAGCGTTCGGGTTAGGATAAGGAAATTTTATAACTCCGTAAATTAATCCCACGCTTAAAACTCCCGCTGTTATTAATGTGCCAATCTGCCACAAGATTGCCCTCCACTCTTTATAAAAAAATATTATTAAAATAAAATAATAAAATAACAAACCAATAAATAATCCGACCCAAAAACTTCGGGAAAAGCTGATGAGTATCGTGGAAACGCAGAGCAATAGAGCAATAGAGCAATAGAGCAATTCCTTTTTTTTGCGTTCCAGCTTATAGAACATCAACAACGATAAAAAAATAAAAAAACCAATTAAAACATAGATGTGGCTCTGGAAAAATACTCTGGTAAACCCGCTTTCCGTTCCGGTAATCTCCCCCACTCCGGTAACCCGCACCCAGCGGTACACTTCATAAACTACCGGCAGTAAATTATGGGAAAAACCGTAAACTAAAAACAGAGTCTTTGCCACCAGCCAAACTATGGCCGCGGAAAACACAATGAACAAATCGCGTAAAAACTGTTCACTCCTATTTTCACTGTTTTGGAATACATACAGCACAGGAAATAAAATGCCAAAATAAATCCAGCCGTTGAAATCAAAAAATATGTCGCTCAAATTATTATGGCGCAAATAGCCGTTTATCACTCCCCATCCTAAAAAAATAAAAAGCACCAGATAAAAAATATTTAGATTGTTTTTTTGCCTTATTCCCTCAAACTTTTTTTTCACGTTGTCCGAAAAATTTTTAAAGTCGCCGAAGTCTTCAAACACTTTCTTGCTTTTTAGAATATATTTATCCACCTCCTCATTAATGTCAAAACCGCTTTTAGTGCTGGCCCATTTTAATAACACCTTGCCCAGCCAGGCCGACATTACCACTAAAAACAGCCCTATGCGCAAAGAAAACTGCGTTCCTTCGTATTCATAAAAAAATAAATATCCCTTTGACCCGATAAACAGCTCCGCCAATAATATTAACAACCCGTATTCCAGTTTATGGACTGTTAATAATAAAGTAACTGCCAGTATCGTGAAAAATGCGACTTCACGCAGCTGCGGATAATAAAATCCGGCGAAGGAAAATGCTTCGACTAAAAAAATCAGCAGAAAATAGAGGCGGAGTTGTTTTAACATAATGACAAAATTTTCAATTATCAATTTCCAATTTTCATTTAATTTTCAATAACCAATTATCAAATGTTTGAAAATTAAAAAATTGGAAATTAATTGAAAATTGATTATTGTAAATTGAAAATTTATAGTTTGGATTGGGTCTTAGATCTGATTTTAAACAATTGTGCAATCCACGCTAAAATCAAACTATCTACACTTGCTCCCCAAAGTAGAAACCAATTAAATCGGTTGTGATACTTTTTAAAATAAGTAAGCAGGCCGCGGTTAAAACGCCTTTGCTTCGTAAACCCCATTTGCTGGGCAAAACTCCTGCCTTCGTAATGAATGACGCGGGAAATCGGCGTGTACATTATCTTCTCGCCCATCTTCCGCAAGCGCTTGCATAAATCAAGGTCTTCCCACCAAATAAAATAGTCTTCCGACCAGCCGCCTATTTTTTTTATTATATCACGGCGGGCGAAAATGAAAGCGCCCATAATCTGCTCCACCTCCTGCTCGCGCGTATAATCAAAATCTTTGGCTAAATATTTCTTTAAAAATGGCGGCCGCCAAAAATAGTGCAGTTTGTATAAAATCCATAATTGCGACCAAAAAGTCGGGTCCCGTTTTATATTTGGCTGGCGATGCCCGTCGCCATATTGCAACTGGCAGGTGCAGACAGCGGCTTCTTTATTCTCCTCCAGATAATTAAACAAAAGTTTGGGCGTATTTTCCACCAATTCCATATCCGGATTCATAAAAAGAACGTATTTGCCTTGGGCCAGCGCCAAACCTTGGTTATTGGCCCGGGCAAAGCCGGCATTGTTCTGGTTTAAAATTATATGCAGATTTTGATAGCTGAAAGTAAGGGCGTTGAGCATCTGGGGAGATCCGTCAACGGAAAAATTATCAACTACTATAACTTCATATTCCAATCCTTGCGCAAATACAAAAATAGACTTAAGGCACCGGTGCAGTAAGTCGCGGACGTTCCAGTTTACGATTATGATTGATAAGTCCATAACTTATTGTCATTCCCGCGAAGGCGGGAATCCCGTTAAGAATAGCAAAACTAAAATTGACGAGATTCCCGCCTTCGCGGGAATGACAGTGTTAAAATATTTTATGTTTTTTCTTTATAATTTCCATCGCCTCTTTATACTTCTTCACTTCTTTCATCCACGGCAACCAGCGATAAACAAACTTCGGCAGCCAATGCGACATCGTGCCATGCGCCGTTTGCGCGGTAAATAAAAATTCCGGGAACCAAACGCCCGTATGCCCTTGTGCAAGCATTGTCAGCCACAAATCCCAGTCCTGCAATCGTTTAATATTCTCATCCCAGCCCGGAAAATGCTCCCGCCGGCATAGTGACGTAGTGTGAATATATGGCATCTGTTTTAGTTTCTCCGCGTCAAACGGCCAAAGTTTAAACTTTTTTTTGCCAAAAATAAATGACGAATAAGCGTAACTTGCCTCCGGATTATTTTGTAAGGCATCGTGCATCTTTTCCAGCATTTCCGGCTTACCCACCAAATCAGCATCCCAAAATATTATAAATTCACCAAGGGACTCTTCCAGTCCTCTATTTCTGGCTGCATTCGACCCCATGTTTTTCTGCTCTATTACCTTATACCTTATATCTTTTACCTTGAATTTGGAAATAAATTCATCTACAATCCGCCCGCTGTCATCCGTACTTCCGTCGTTCACAATAATCACCTCATAATTTTTGTAAATCTGCTGTAAAATACTCCCCAGACATTGCTTTAATTCTTCGGATTTGTTATAAACTGGAATTATTATGGAAATCAGATTGTTTTTCTGTACTATTGACATTTTCTATATCTTATGTTTATATATAAATAATCTTAAGTTCACTATAAAAAAGAAAGGGAAAGATCCATGAACAGAACATTTGATTTTATCTATGTGATGTTAGGAAGTTTATGTATTGGCGCCGTGGTTGGTATTTTATCGAATTTTGCCGGAGTACCAATCTTAACAGCCTTAAAATGCGCGGCGCTAACGTTTAGCGGCGTACTGATTATAACATCATCATTACATCAATGAATTTTAGTTTTGCCGCAATATCCTGTTCGTCTCGCTAATTTAACAGAACGAACGAGAATTGCGGTTTTTTTTATTTTAAAAATATTTTTTATATTAAATTTTTTATTATTGTTAAATTTCTATTTAATTTCCGCTTAATTTCTGTTTAATTTCTTTTACTTTATTTTCCCAACTAAACTCTTTCACCCACTCCCTTCCCTGCTCTCCCAACTTTATACGCAATTCATCGTCTTTATATAATTTTATAATAGCATCGGCAATTTCTTCCGTGTTCTCCGGATTTACCAGCAACCCGTTCACGCCGTCTTTAACCGCGTCCCGCACTCCCCCGCTGTCTCCGGCGATAACCGGCTTGCCGTGCGCGTTTGCTTCCAAATACACAATGCCAAACCCCTCAAAGTCGCCGTCCATGTCTCTGCTCGGCATAATAAATATATCGCATAAATCGTACCATGCTTCTAATTCTTCGTCATTGACATCAGTTAATATTAAAACATTATCTTTAATATTTAATATTGAATATTTAATATTGTCTAACTCCGGTCCGTCGCCTATTATTATATAAACCAAATTTGGTACCTGCTTTAAAACTTCCGGTAATGTCTCTATCACTTTATCATATCCCTTCCGCTTTACTAATCTTCCTACCTGCAATAAAATTTTTTTGCCTTGCAAATTATATTTCTTTTTCAACTCATCACTTCGTACTTCAGACTTCATACTTCTTACTTCTATACCTGGATTTACCACCGCCACCTTGCCGCTATTTACAATCTCGCCCGCTATTTTCGCTGCGTAACTGTTGGCGCAAATTATCTTTTTAGCGTCTGCCAAAATCCGGCGTGCCAGCCATTTTTTCCGCCGTGACTTCATCGCGAATGTCAAATCCATGCCGTGCAGAAATACCACATAATCAAATTTAATTATTTTCCGCAATAGCCATGTTACCGTGCCTAAAGGCAAAATGTGCCCGACCAGCACAGTTTGTATCCGGTGCTTTTTTACTGCCTGCCATAAGCGCCACAGACTAAAAATCCAATGCGGCTTGAGTAATTTTTTCCCTGTTAGCACTTTTATGCTTTCATCATCCCAATATTTTACAACATTGCCGTAGTAATTTGCTACTCCGCCCTTGAACGGAGGATATTCAAGAGTAAAAAGAAGTGTCTTCTTTTGTTTGAAAATTGGCTCATTAATCATTGAAAATTGTTTGAAAATTGATAATTGAAAACTGAAAATTACTGCTTATTTCCCCACAAAAGAATCCTTAATACTGATAAAATCCTCCTTAGTATAACCTTTTATAATATAGAGAAATGCAAAATATACAAGACCGCCCAGGGGAATAAGAAGCCAAATATTAACAATGTCCCTTAAAAAAAATATCAGCCCGCTCATTACGGCAACGGATAAAATGGATTTAGCGGCCGCTTTTACTATTATAATCGGGCGGTAATTTATAATCCGCGGCACCCAAAGCATGCCTAAGAGCAGCAGCAGAGCGTTCGTTACCAATACCGTTATACTGGCGCCCACGGCCTGATAACGCGGTATCAGAACCATATTTAAAATAATGCTGGCTACCAGGACAATTCCCATATTGGCGCTGTTAATCCTTTGCCGGTCGCAGGCGTTTAACAGGGATCCGACCGGATAGCTGGTAAAAATAAAAACCAAACTGGCAATAATAATCTGCAAGGGCAAAACTGATCCGGAATAGCCTGATTTAAAAATTAAAATTATATCCTCCGCCAAAACAATAATCCCCAAAGAAATCGGCAAAGCGATAATAATAAGGTAATTCATCGCCCGTTCGAAAGATTTAGCCAACTGCTCTTTGTTTTCGACATAATAAGCGCTCATGGCCGGATAGAGCGAAGCCACAAAGGCCAGCGGCAGAAATTGCAGGGCGAAGGTAATTTTAAAAGCCACGCTGTATAGGCCGACATATATATCGCCGGCGAGGAGCGACAATAAAATGCTGTCAAAATAAGTGTAAAACCTCTGAAAAATTCCAAACAGGGCGAATGGCAGAGCCATCTTTATTATATTTCTTGTCAATTCGCCGTCAAAGCGCGGCCAGATGCTTAACTTCCATTTAAATATAACCAGGCTGCCGGAGTATAAAAAATTTATCACGCTGGCAATGGCCATCGCGCTCATCAGCCAGCGCAAACCCATGCTTAAATTTAAAAATATCAACCCGAAAATTAAAACAATCAGCTGATATCCGACCACGGCGAAACTTTCCCATTTTAGGTTATGGAATCCCCGGCTGACGCCAAAAAATACTAGAGTAAATGAATCTAAAATCATGGCGATTGATGAAAGATAAACCAGGTCCCTGGTTAATTCCGGATAGTTCATCAGGTTAATTAAAACAAAAACAGTCGCCAAAGAAAGAAAGGACAAAACCAGCTTCAGCCCGATAATATTGCACAGGTATTTTTCCGCCCGCTCTTTTTGCTTGGCGGTCTCGCGAATTAAGACTGAAGACATGCCGATATCCACAAAAATAGCGAAAATAGTAGTGAAAGAAACGGCAAAATAATATTTGCCTAAATTTTCCGGTCCGATTCCCCTGGCAACAATAATAAAATAGCTGAAAGAAATAATCTTTTGCAAAATCAAGGCCAAAGTAAAATAGCTTGTATTCCTGGCTATATTTATAATTTTCATACTTTAACTTACAATTAATATTTGATACCCGACATTTGACGATAAAAAAAATATCATGTGCCGGGTGTTTTTATTATACCTATATTTACTAAAAAAACAAAACCCTGAATTTACAGGATTTTGTGTTAAATATCAATTGTCAAATATTATCTCTTGCTCCACTGCCCCGCTCGCCTGGCTTTCTTCAACCCTGGTTTTTTCCGTTCTTTTTTGCGAGGATCGCGGGTAAGAAGACCTTCTTTTTTTAAAACCGGCTTTAATTCCTTATCAATATCCAATAAAACGCGGGCCATCCCGTGGCGCGCCGCTTCCGCCTGGCCTTCTTTGCCGCCGCCTTTTATTAAAATTGAACAGTCAACTTTTTTCTCCAGTCCGGTTAATTTTAACGGCTGGGTAATCGCTTCATAATGCTTCGTTTCAGAAAAATACTCAGAAAAATTTTTCCCGTTAATTATAATAATTCCTTTGCCGTTTTTATATAAGCGCACTTGGGCAACCGCCGTCTTTCTTCTGCCAATGGCGCTGAAATATTTTCCTTTAAATTCATTTTTATTTTCTTTGTCGATATTTACTTTATCCATATTTATGTGATCTTTAATCTTTTAATCATCTCGCTCCTTAATTTATTTTTCGGCAACATATTCCAAACCGCTTTTTCTAAAACTTCGGCCGGATTTTTGGCAAAAACATCTTTCATTTTATCCCGCTTTAAACCGCCGGGATAGCCGGAATGCCGATAATAAATTTTTTGCGCCGGCTTATTTCCGGTAAACTTTGCTTGTTTTATGTTGGCTATTTCCACTATGCCGCCTCCGTCTATATTCGGCTGGAATTCCGGCTTGTTCTTGCCGCGCAAAATCATTACAATCTGGGTTGCTAACCGGCCGATTGCTTTGTCTTCAGCGTCAATTTTATGCACTTCTCTTGTGACTTTCTTATTATTCATCATATTATTATACTAACTCTATCTGCGCCATCTCGGCGCCGTCGCCCTGCCGATGGCCAATTTTGATAATTCGAGTGTAGCCTCCCTTTTTGTCTTTATATCTTTTGCCTAAAACCTCCATTAATTTCTTAACGGCCATTTTTTGCGGCAGTATCTCGAGCAGCTTGCGTCTCGCCGTCAGGTCGCCCTTTTTGCTCGCAGTAATCGCTTTTTCCACCACGGAACGGACTACCTTAGCCTTCGCCTTTGTAGTTTTTACTTTTTCATACATAATAACGCTTGACGCTAAATTTCTTAACATCATTTCCCTGGGCTGTTTTTTTCTGCCTAATATTTTCTTCTTTTTCTGATGGCGCATAGATAAATTTATTTACTTTTTCTTGTTGTTCCTGTTATTTCTGGCTTTTCTCTTCCGGCTCATTTTTTGAGTCATCTTCTTCTTTCTCTTCTTTCTTTTTTTCTTTTTTCTCCTTCTTTTTTATTTCTTTCTTCTCCCCGACTTCTTCTTTAGCTTTATCCAGTATAAAAGAAAATTGTTCCACTAAAATATAAGTTGCTTGCTTTAAGGCTTCTTGAAAAGTTAAGCTGCCGTCAGTCTTAATATCTATAATAAGCCTCTCCCAATTGGTCATCTGCCCAACCCTGACATTTTCAATATTAACTTTTACCGCCCTGATGGGGCAAAAAATAGAGTCAACTTCTATGTAGCCGACTTCTTTTTCCGGAGTATTCCGTCCCTCAATAGGCAGATAACCGAATCCGCTGGTTGCATAGATATCAATTTCAAAAACTCCGCCGGCATCGGTAATTTCGGCAATGTGCAAATCTTCGTTGATAACCTCGACTTTGCTGTTTTTCGCTATGTCCTTGGCTGTAACTTTCTTTTTCCCTTTGGCTTTCAGCTCTAATTTAATGACTTCTCCTTCTTCGCCAAAAAATTTTATCCTTAAATTTTTTAGATTCAAAATTATTTCCAAAATATCTTCTTTGATGTTCGGAAGAGTGCTGAATTCATGGTTGGAGCCTTTTATTTTTACGCCGACCACCGCCGCTCCCGGCAATGAAGACAATAATGCCCTTCTTAAGCTGTTTCCCAATGTTGTGCCATATCCGGGATAACAGGGCTCAATAATAATCTGTCCGGAGTCTCTCTCTCCAATTTTTTTAAATGTTACCTTTTGAGGCAAAGCTATTTTCTGCATATATACCCCACCCTTACCCTATCCCTCAGAGAGAGGGAGTAAATAAGAGTGTTATTTATTAATAAATATAATATGAAACTATTTTTTACCTTATTGCCTCTCCCTCTGGGAGAGGCCTGTCTGCTCGCCTCGCTGAATCCGCCAGCTGGCGGAGAAAGCGGGCCGGCAGACAGGGTTAGGGTGAGGGTTACCGCCGCGAATAATACTCAATAATAGCCTGAGTGCTAAAAAGCCGCTCAACATCCGATTCTCCCGGCTGGTGCAGCACTTTAATTTCCGACTTTCCCGTATCTAAATGCAGCCATCCTGGTATTTTATCCATTTTTAATTCAGTCAGCCGTTTTTTAAAATATTTATTCCCGTCGCTCCCTTTATGCAATGCTATCATATCGCCAGTCTTGAGAATATATGACGGTATATTGACTTTCTTGCTGTTGATCAAAAAATGCCCATGATTAACCAGTTGGCGCGCCTGGGAGCGGGTAACTGCCAGGCCGGCGCGATAGATAATATTGTCAAAACGCGTTTCCAGCAATGTTACCAAATTATTTCCGATATCTCCCGGCATTTTTTCGGCCTTGGCAAACGTAAGGCGGAATTGCTTTTCCAACAGATTATAAACTACTTTGGCTTTTTGCTTTTCCGCCAGCTGCATGCCGTATTCAGTGGTCCGGGGACGGCCCTTGGGCCCGTGCACTCCCGGAGGATAATTGCGCCTGCTAACCGGACACTTTTCTGATTGGCACAGTTTTACTCCCAAGCGGCGGCACATTTTATGGGTATATGATTTCATAATTTATAAAGCATTAATTAATTTTAAACTCTTCTGGGTTTGCGCGGACGGCAGCCATTGTGAGGTATGGGGGTTATATCCTTAATTGCCAAAATATTCAAACCATTGGCATTTAAGGCCCGGACGGCTGATTCCCTGCCGGTGCCTACTCCCTTTACAAATACCAAAACATCCCTTAAGCCTACTCCCTTGGCTTTCTCTATAGCCCTTTTAACAATCATCTGCGCCGCGTACGGAGTCGCCTTTTTTGGCCCTTTAAATCCGTTCTCTCCGGCATTAGACCAGGAAATTACATCGCCGTTCTGATCGGTCAAAGTAACAATAGTATTATTATAAGTGGCATTAATATAGGCGCAGCCGCTGGTTACGCTCTTTTTTTCCTTTTTCTTTCTCTTTTTGCCTTTAGCGCTTTTTGTTCCGCCCTTTGAACTTTTTTCCTTTACCGCTCCTTCTTTCACTTCGCCGGCATCTTCCGCTAAAACGGCGCCGGCGGATTCTTCCTGTTCCAAAGCCGGGCTATTTTCTTTCTTTTTGTTTTCTTCTGCCATATTTAAATTAATTATTATTTATATTAGGTTTTCTGAGCGGATATTTTTTTGCCCGAAGTAGCTGTCTTCCGGACATTGCCTCTTACGGTCCGGGAATTGGTTTTGGTTCTCTGCCCCTGCACCGGCAAGCCCTTGGAGTGCCTCTGTCCCCGATAGCAGCCGATATCTTTTAACCGCTTAATATTGGACATAACATCCCGCCTCAAATCGCCCTCTACTCTATATTGCTTTTCAATAATGCCCCGCAGCTTATTTACCTCTTCTTCGTTTAATTTATTAACCCTGGTATCTTTATTTACTTGGGCTTGATTTAAAATTTTATTTGCCGTATTTCTGCCAATGCCAAAAATATAAGTCAGGGCGACCTCCACTCTTTTATCATTGGGAATTGTGACTCCGGAAATTCTTACTGCCATAATTTTAATTACGAAGTACGAAGTATGAAGTACGAATTCTTATTTATTCACTTCGTAATTCGAACTTCGTACTTAATACTTCGTTAACCTTGTCTCTGTTTGTGTTTAGGATTCTTGCATAAAACACGCACCCGCCCTTTGCGGCGGACGACTTTGCAGTCTTTGCATATTTTTTTTACGGATGATCGCACTTTCATATTTATAAACGGTATGTTATCCTCCCTTTTGATAAATCATAGGGGCTTATTTCCACCTTTACCCTGTCGCCCGGAAGAATCTTAATTTTATACATTCTCATTTTCCCGGAAAGGTGGCAGAGAATTTCATGGCCATTGTCCAAACGTACTAAAAAGGTAACGGCTGGCTTTAATTCCAAAACCTCCCCCTGCTCTTCAATAAAATCTTTGGCGTTAATAATTGAATTTTGCTTCTCTTTATTTTCTTTTGCCATTAAATACAATAAAAAACTCATAAAAATTTCATCCCGAATAAACGGAATAAATTTCTATGAAATAATAATATTTCCTGACTTTTTAACAATAGTAAAATTATTATATATTTTATGCAAAAATATGTCAAGTAAAACAATTTTTGATCAAAAAAACAGTTTATTTTAATAAATCCAGCACCTTGACCGCAGGGTATTAAACCCTGCGGCAAGAATGATAATAGCCCTTCATCCCTGCGGCAGAGACCGCAGGGTATTCGGGCACGGTGCTGGATAAAAACGCCTTCTTTTTATAACGACCTCAATTTCTCTAAAATCGCGTCTTTAGTCGGCTGGTCTTCAACAATATTTAGTAACTTTTCATAATGCCTGATAGCCTGGTCCCGGTCCCCTACGCTTTCATAAATCAGCGCCAGGCTGTAAATGGCGTTGGCATGGTTGGGCGAAAATTCCAATATATTTTTAAATATAGCTTCGGCAACCTTTAAATCATTGTTAAAACCAATATTGCCTCCGGATGTCTGCTCCCGGGCAACGCTTAAATCTTCTCCCAGCAATTCTTCATCATTATTCCCGGCGGCGGCCAGCTGTTCGCTTTGCTTCTGCTCCAGGCTCTCACTGGAAACCCCGCGGTTAAAGTACATTCTGCCGAGTTCAAACCGATAATCAAGATTTTGCCCGGCCAGCCCAACCGCTTTGCCTAATTCCTCAATGGAACTGTTATAATCTTCAATTTTTTCATAGACAACCGCGATGCCATAATAAGCCGAAGCAAGGTTTGATTTTTTGTTGATTGCTTCTTTATAAAATTTAATCGCTTCTTCATAAAAATGCTTTTTTTCCTCGGCCGATTCTTCCCGGCCCGCGTAAGCCATATTAATTAAAGCTAAGCGGATATAAGAAGTAGGGTTGTCCGGCTCAAGCCCAGTCACTTCGGTATAATACTTTTCCGCCCACTCTAACGCTCCCTGGACATTATAAGCGGCCGCGTTTTCATAAATCAAGGCCAACGATTCTTTATTCGCGGCGTTATTGGGAGACAGTTCGGATGCTTTTTTCCCGGCTAAAATAGCCGAGGTTAAATAATCGCGGATCAGTGCCGCGCCGGCCGATTCGCCTTTAGCCGCTTCCTGATTCGCCAGGTCCATATATAATTTTGATAACCGCAAATAATACTGGTCTTGGTAATCAGCGGTGGTAATTGCCCGGTTTAAGTACTGGACAGCGCTTTCCGCGTCGCTGGCCACGGCTTTATTGGCATAAAAATCAGCCAAATATATTTTAAAGCCGCTGGTAAAAAGAATAACCACTCCGGCGCTGACAAGCAGAAACAGCGAGGAAAGCGCCAGAGCGTATTTAGGCGAGGAGCGGAATGACAGCTTTAGCTCTTTAAATTTTTCCGGATAATCAAGGATTATCAACGAAACGGTTAAAGCCGTAAAAATGGCAATCAACAAAATAATAGTCCCAGAAACCGAAAAAAACATGGCATCAATTGTTAAAACAGTCAATGAAGAAAAAGCGGCCAGCAAAAAAATTTTTATATCCTTATTTTCCGACTTAGTTAAGGCGATAAAGGCGATGCTGATTAAAATTAAGCCGATTACCACAAAAGAGAAAGCGCCTAAAATTCCGATAGTAGCCAGCATCTCAAAAACATTTCCGCCGGCCGTGTCAAAACGCACGTTCCACAAATCATTAAAATTAAAATCCACGCCGCGATATTTGACAAAGGAATAATCAAAGGTGGTCGGGCCGCTGCCGAAAAGCGGATCATGCTTTAAACTTTCCTTAGCCACCCTCCATGACAGCTGGCGGGATAAGCTGACCTCAGCCGGCAGCTGCGCCTTAACCAGATTAAAATTCCCCCCCACCAGCAAAATAATCAAAACTAAAAAAATAACTATAGGAAAAGCCGTTTCCGCCGGCTGCATGCGCGCGATTTTAGAGAGAACAAACATCAGCGTAATGACCATCCCTAAAATAGCGGCCGGCCAAAATATAAAATTATTCAATAAAAACAAAAGAAATAAAGCCGTTAAAGTGGCTATGGAAATCAGCACTACCCAAAAAATTTTCAATACTTTAGCTGCCAGTGAAAAACTCTCTTTTCTGGCAATAAAAGGCACGGCGATTGACAGAATAGGCAGGATACTGGCGATATAAATGCCGAGCGAGGAGGAGTTGCCGATAGGGTTAAAGGAAACAACCTTTGTCATGGCAAACGGCAAAATAAAAATTCCGGAAATTTGCAGCGCCGTGTAAGCCAAGACAATAAAAATTCCCGTTATCATCGACCAAAACAGGACTTTCATCCTCTTGTGGTCCATATTATTAACCAATAGATAATAAAAGGCGGCGTAAATTATAAAAGCAATGAAGCTTTTTGTGGTTGATCCGTATGACCCGATAAAGCTGGATATCCTATCAACTGAAAAAACCGAGGAGATAAAAAGCAGAACCGCCAAAATAACAATGGGCAAGTCCATGGGAGTCCTGGTTATTTTTAACTCTCCGACCGCCACGCCTTTTGTTATCCAGGATACCAAGCCGATTAAAACCAGTAAATAAAACAGAATGACTTTTTCAAATACAATTCCCTGGGACACTAATCCGGTAAAAAACAGCGGGGTAAGAAAAAAAATCAAAGCGGAGCTGATCGTAATCAGCTTGTCACAAAAACTTACCAAAAATCCTTTCTCCTTGGATGATGATAAAATTTTAACCATAGGTATCTTTATTTAATATATTAATTGTGGATTAATACCATAGTAAATATACCACATTTTATACATGGCAACAAATATCC
>Ga0210057_1001105_pt1 | contig 41961 bp, 36 predicted proteins | sample CryGeyCG2114_010_2_FD_183968 | JGI IMG/M metagenome (GOLD analysis project Ga0210057, IMG submission 183968) | Groundwater microbial communities from aquifer - Crystal Geyser CG10_big_fil_rev_8/21/14_0.10 (SPAdes) (version 2) | ecosystem: Environmental > Aquatic > Deep subsurface > Groundwater ... | reverse complement strand
AATGACTTGAAATTGAAGGACCAGGAGTGTTATAGTACCCTCGCTATGGCGCCGAAGAAATCAAGCAAACGCGCCTCAGAGGAGGACTTTGACGATATTTCCTACGAGCCTGATCAGGCTGGCGACAAGCTCAAAAAGCTCAAAGAAGAGCTCGCCCAGTGCAAAAAAGAGAGGCAGGAATACCTGGATGGGTGGCAACGTCTCAAAGCCGATACCGTCAATGCTCGGAAGGCGGAAATAGAGCGGGCTCAAAAGGCAAAAAGTACCACGACAGAAGAGATAATTGCGGATATATTGCCTGCAATAGACAGTTTTGACTCGGCGCAAGCGTCGGCAAGCTGGAGGGTGGTGGACGAAGTGTGGCGTCGCGGCGTTGAAGCGATAAAGACACAACTTGAACAGGGTCTTGCGCGGCATGGCATTACTCGTTTTGGGAAAGCAGGTGATACATTTAATCCCACAATGCACGAAGCGGTGAGAGAAGTGCCTGCCAGCAAAGAGCATGCCGAAGGCACCGTCGTTGCGGTTATACGAAGCGGCTGGAAGGCGAATGGGCATATTATCCGCCCCGCACATGTTGCCGTCGCGGCAATTATCAAGCAATCATAGTTATCAGGTAACGATACGCGTATGTCAAAAATACTGGGAATTGATTTAGGAACCACAAACTCGGCAATTGCCGTAATTGAAGCTGGAGAGCCGAACATTGTAGAAAACGCAGAAGGGGCACGGACGACACCGTCTGTCGTTGGAGTGTCAAAGGCGAACGAGCGACTGGTTGGAGTGTCTGCCAAAAGGCAGGCGGTTACCAATCCCCAAAATACGGTATACGGAATCAAAAGATTCATGGGCCACAGGTTTTCGGAAGATGCCATCCAGAGAGACAAAAAACTTGTTCCGTACGAAATAAAAGAAGGCAAAGACGGCGGCGTACTCGTGTCGCTCGGAGGCAAGGATTACAGACCGGAGGAAATTTCCTCGATGATTCTGGGCAAATTGAGGGCAGACGCGGAGGCAAAGCTCGGCGCGCCCATAACGGAGGCCGTTATAACCGTGCCGGCCTATTTCAATGATGCACAGAGAAAAGCAACAAAAGATGCGGGGAAAATCGCTGGGTTAAACGTAAAGCGCATCATAAATGAGCCCACGGCGGCGGCACTCGCATATGGATTCAACAAGAAGAAAAATGAAAAAATCGCGGTCTTTGACTTTGGAGGAGGCACGTTTGATGTTTCCGTTCTCGAGGTCGGAGACGATGTCATAGAGGTTAAATCCACGGACGGAGACGCTCACATGGGCGGACGCGACATAGACCAGAAGATTGTGGAGTGGATTATTGCAGAGTTTAAAAAGGGGTCCGGCGTGGACGTGGGTGGCGATCCGCTGGCGCTACAGCGGCTAGACGAGGCCGCCGAAAAAGCGAAAATTGAGCTTTCCAACACGGCACAAACCGAGATTAACATTCCGTTCATTACCTCAACGGACGCAGGCCCACAGCACCTGCTTCTCACACTTACACGCACCAAATTGGAAGAGATCGCAGAGCCCTTCATCACGAAAGCCCTTGATATCGCGAAGCGTGCCATGGAAGCGTCTCCGTTTTCGACGGGCGACATAAATGAAGTGATACTGGTCGGAGGCCAGACACGCATGCCCGCGATGCAGAAGGCAGTGGAAGAGTTCTTCGGCAAAAAACCCAATATGGGAGTAAATCCTGATGAAGTTGTGGCCATCGGCGCCGCAATCCAGGGAGGGATTTTGCAGGGCGACGTTAAGGACGTTCTTCTTCTCGACGTCATCCCGTTGTCTCTCGGTATAGAAACAATGGGAGGTGTCGGCACAAAGCTGATAGAGCGCAACACAACAATACCGACAAGCAAGGCACAGACATTCTCAACCGCCGCCGACAACCAAACATCCGTTGAAATCCATGTCGTTCAAGGGGAGCGAGCTATGGCGGCGGATAATAAATCGCTCGGCCGCTTCGTCCTTGACGGGCTCGCACCCGCGCCCCGCGGCATGCCGCAAATAGAAGTCAGTTTCGATATTGACGCAAACGGCATTCTCTCCGTTAAGGCGGCGGACAAGACAACCGGCAAGGAACAATCCATTCGCATTGAAGCTACCTCGGGACTCTCGGAAGAAGATATTGAAAAGATGCGCGCGGATGCGCAGTCGCACGCGGAGGAAGACAAAGCTAAAAAAGAGAGAGTTGATGCGCAAAATGCCGCGGACCAACTGGTGTACACCGCCGAGAAGTCTCTCTCGGAGCATGGGGACAGAGTGGGAGATGACGTGAAAGAAGCTATTAAGAACGACATTGAAGCACTTAAAACCGCTCGCACAGGAAGGGATGTTGAGGTAATTATGGCAGCACAGGAGAAGCTCTCCGGCTCATTGAGCAAAATCGGCGAAGCGGTTGCGGCATCAGGGCAGAAAACACAGCAGGGAAGCACAGCCGGCGACGGTAGACAGGAGCCAAAGGACGCAGAATACGAGGAGAAAAAAGACGATGACGAAAACAAGCAAGAGTAGCAGAACAAGTCCATACGAACCCTCACAGGAAGTGATGGACAAATATGCAGATGTGCTTGTGAACTTTGCGCTTAACCGCGGGAAGGGAATCAAAAGGGGCGATGTGGTCGTGCTTAATGCGCCAGAAGCCGCAAAACCGCTCTTTGTCGCGGCGCGCAACGCAATCCTGCGTGCCGGAGGACATGTTATCAGTCAGTATATACCGTCTGATGAGGACAGATACCATTACAGCAGGGACTTCTTCACACTTTCAAAAATACACCAAATTGAATTTGTTCCGAAAAAGTATCTCAAAGGGTTGGTTGATGACATGGACCACCTCCTTTTCATTCTTGCCGACACTGAGCCGCACGCACTCTCCGGCATACCGCCAAAGAAGATTATGAAGCGCGGCGAAGCGATGAAACCGTACAAGGAGTGGAGGCGGCAAAAGGAAAACAAAGGCAAATTGTCGTGGACAATTGCGCTATACACAACAGGGGCGATGGCGCATGAGGCAGGACTGAGCGAGAAGGCGTACTGGAATCAGATTATTCGTGCATGCTTTTTGGATGAAGAGAAGCCGAAGCAGGTGTGGAAGCGTGTGTACCGCGAAATGTCCTTGTACGAGAAAAAGCTGAATGCGCTCTCTCCCAAAGTAGATCGCTTGCATGTGGAAGGCGCTGATGCGGATCTCTGGATTACACTCGGAGAAAATCGGCGGTGGCTCTCTGGGCGTGGCGCAAACATCCCAAGTTTTGAGATATTTACCTCACCTGATTGGCGTGGAACCGAAGGGTGGATTCGCTTCAACCAGCCGCTGTATCGCTACGGCACGCGCATAGAAGGTGTTGAGCTGGAATTCAAAAATGGTCGTGTTGTGAAAAGCCGCGCCGCGAATAACCAACAGGTACTGCGAAGTATGATTGCGACACCGGGGGCGGATAAGGTAGGCGAATTCTCGCTCACCGACAAACGCCATTCACGCATCACAAAGTTCATGGCAGAAACGCTCTACGACGAGAATGTTGGAGGGCCGCAGGGCAATACTCACATCGCACTCGGCTCCTCCTACGAAGATACATTTAACGGCGATGTTAGTAAGCTCACCAAAGCGAAAAGCAAGGCACTGGGATTCAATGACTCGTCAGTGCATACCGACATTGTCTCAACTACGAAGCGGCGGGTAACAGCGCATTTGCGCGATGGGCGTGAACAGGTCATTTACGAGAACGGCTCATTTGTTCTGTAATTGGCTGTGTCGGATGTGCACTCCTTTTCTTTTTCAACAGGACCCGTATAATACAAGTAATGAAAGACTACTATCAAGTATTGGGCGTTCAGAAAGGAGCTTCCGACGAGGAAGTAAAGAAGGCGTTCCGCAAACTCGCGCACAAGTACCACCCCGACAAAAAGGATGGGGATGAACAGAAGTTCAAGGAAGTAAGTGAGGCATACGCGGTTTTGTCCGACAGAAAACGGCGTGCCGAATATGATGCATACGGCCGCACATTTGCGGGAGGAGGAGCGGACTTCTCCGGTTTTGATTTCTCGCAGTTCGGGGGATTTGACGCGGGCGACTTTGATTTCGGAGACATATTCAGTGAGTTTTTCGGAACCGGCGCAGGGCGCCATGCAAGGGCTAAGCGCGGACGCGATATTTCAATAGATATTGAATTGTCATTCAAAGAATCGGTATTCGGAGCGGAGCGAAGAGTGCTTATAACAAAGGCGGGCACATGCGAGAAATGCGGCGGCTCCGGCGCCAAGAAAAGTTCGGAAATGGAAACATGCTCTGCGTGCTCCGGTAAAGGGAGAATTCAGGAGACACGCAATTCATTTTTAGGCACTTTTACCAGCGTGCGGGAGTGCCCGGTTTGCCACACAAGAGGGAGGATGCCGAAACAAAAGTGCGCAACATGCCGAGGCGATGGCGTCCACAAGAGGGAAGAGGAAATTAAAATTGTCCTTCCCTCCGGTATAAGCGACGGGGAAATGGTTCGCTTGCAGGGGCGCGGAGAAGCGATTGCAGGCGGCGCTTCCGGAGACTTGTATGTCAAGGTGCATGTAAAGCCGGACCCGAAATTCAGCCGAGAGGGGTCTAGTATCACAACGGCGCTTCCAGTCAAACTTTCGGACGCACTGTTGGGTGCGACCTATACTCTCCAAACGCTTGACGGTGACATTGAAATAAAGGTGCCTGCGGGAATTTCACATGGGGAAATTTTGCGCGTGCGCGGCAAGGGAGTGCCACTTTCGCAAGGAGGAAGGGGAGACCTTATGGTTCGCGTTACAATCGAGCTCCCGTCAAAGCTCACACGGAAGGCAAAGAAGCTTGTGGAAGACCTGCGCTCTGAGGGGCTGTAGAGTGTTATAGTTATCCTTATGGACGCAAGTGCTATTTTTGCATATATCACGGCCGACTACATCATATTGCTGGTCGGCTTTGCGATTTTATTTGGACTCTCTATGTACGGTGACCGCAGCGGCGGCGTTGCTGTTGTCTTTGCAGTGCCAACGGCATTGTTTTTGCGCGAGCTCGCTGGTGGCGCAGCAGTGATTGGAACTACTATTGAGTCATTTGGAAATACTGACGTAAAGGAAGTGATTATACTGGTTGCACTTGCTGCTGTTGCCCTTGTTGTCATTTCGCACCTTTCAGGCCAAGGGTTTGAAACAAGCACTTCGGCATTCCAGGGCGCCACGAGCGCCGCTGCAGGCCTTATTATGCTTCTCGTTGTGTGGCATATCACTCCGTCTGTTGCCTCACTGTGGGACTTTAATGCGCAAATCAGCTCACTGTTCGCCGCACAATACCTATTTTGGTGGAGTTTAGCCGCTTTCGTACTTCTCCTGCTCCCGCGCCGTGGGTGGTAGCAGTTATCCCCAGCTTTTTATCAATTCTTGTAATCTTCATAAAAAATTGTATAATTTTTGAGGACACGAAAGCTAGCTGGCGCAAAGGAGTAAGCCAATGGTTGATGTATCTCATGGCGGCGCTAGTGGTGCTGTCTTGGATCGGCCGCGCGAACAAGTCCGATTTCGGCATATACCACGGATTCGCGCTCAGCCACAGAACTTTGAAAACAAGCGAGCGCTTTACTATCTGCTCATCCCGCTTCTCTACTTGTCGGGGCTGTATGTGCAGATAAAGGCACTGGTCGCAAGTGCGTTTGGGCATGTGCTTCATACCAACGTATGGTATGTCGACGGTCTGAGCGTAAACAGTCGCCGTGTTAAAGACGGGGCAGCTCGCTGGCCTGCACTAGATGCGGTGTACAACTTCGAGCAGGGCGAGGGATCGCTCTCCTTCGTGCGTTGGGTTGATGACATGTGGCTTCATGTACGTAATGCTCAAGCGGTGAGAAATCGTCTGAAAATTGCAAAGCATGAGCTGCGTAAAGCAATCCTTGCAACTGCGCAATCCATCTGGGAAAATAAGGAGAGGGCACGGCCCATTCGTCTGCTCTCCCTTGCGGCTGGAAGCGCCCAGGGCGTGCTCGAGGTTGTCGCCGAATTGCAGAAAGAGGGCATCAACGTGGAAGTGGTACTTGTCGACCATGATATCACGGCGCTTTCTTATGCAATGAGCATGGCCGAACAGCTTCATGTTGAGCAACGGGTGCGAGTCGTCGAAAGCGATGTCACGTCTTTTCCCAAGAAGGCGCGTGGCTTCGAGCCCGATATCATTGAGATGTTGGGTCTACTCGACTATTGTCGTACCAGCTTGGCCATTGCGTTGATCAAGCGCATTTGGGTAAACCTGCCCAAGGGCGGGTTCTTCCTTACGTGCCATGTCCACCCGAATCATGAGTCATATTTTCTTCATCATGTGGTCAATTGGCGTATGCTTTACCGCACGCGCGGCGAGCTTGAAGACCTCCTGACTGAAGGAAATTTCGTGGGCGGAGTGCGTCTCGTTACGGAGCCGCAGGGCATCCACACAGTGGCCGTTGCGCGAAAGGTCTGAAGAATTGGCCGGGGTGCTATACTAAATGCACCCTGGCCTTCTTGTTTTTTATGGATTTTTTTTCAATATCGGCCTTGATAAACGTGGCTACAAGTGGAGTGATTGGCCCGCTTGTATTACTCTCTAATCCTCGCGGGAGAGTCCAGCAGCTTTTCTTTTTATTTGCTACTGCAGTAGCAACGTGGAGCATCTTTTATTTTTTCTGGCGATTGGCGGCAACTCCAACTGAGGCAGTGTATTGGACCCAGTGGTTTATGGCCGGGGCAATTTTGATACCATTCTTTTACTTTCACTTTATTTTATATTTCCTCAATGTTACACGTAAGTATCGAATCTTGGTTTGGTTTGGGTATCTATCAGCAGCTTTCTTTCTCCTTTTGAACAGTTTATTCACGTCTTATTTTATTGGTGGCGTCGAAATGAAAACCGATGCCGTCTTCTGGCCAAATGCTGGACCTCTTTTTACCCCGTTTCTCGTGATATGGGGGCTTTATGCACTGCTGCCAGTATCCTTGCTCCTCAAGAGATACACGCGAGAAAACCAGCAAGACATGAAAAAGAGTGTTGCGTATATTTTAGTGGGGACATTGATTGGCTATGCGGGAGGAGCTACCAACTACATCTTATGGTATGACATACCAATTCAACCGTGGGGTAACATTACCGCTACTTTTTACATCGGTACAGTTGCATATGCTATTACGCGCTTCCGCCTCTTTGATATGCGCGTTGTTGCTGCACAAATGATCACGTTTGGTTTATGGTTACTGCTTTTTGTGCGCTTCTTGCTTGCCGAAACATTACGAGATCAAGTGCTAAATTTTGCAACTCTGGGCTTTGCCATGGTCATTGGTGTCTTTCTAATTCGTGCCGTTGACAGAGAAGTGCAGCAGCGGGAGCTGATTGAGAAGCAAAACAAAGCACTTCAGCTGGCAAGTGAAGAAAAATCGGAGTTCATGACATTTGCCTCGCACGAAATTAGAAATCCAATGACTGCGGTGCGCGGATATGCGTCGCTCATTCTGGACGGCTCGCTCGGGGAGGTGAAACCAGAAGTAAAAGATGCGGCACGTAAAATCTTTGTGACGGGCGGGCAAGTACTCAATCTCATCGCGCAGTTTTTGGATCGCTCAAAAATTGAACTTGGCCAACTGCACTATGAAGCGCAGCCATTTGACATTGGTACGGCGACAAAGGACGTGGCGAGTGGATTTGAAGTGTACGCCGAGGAAAAAGGCCTTGAGCTCAAGACAGATGTACCTGATGAGAAAATTACTGTGTGCGGAGACGAAGGCAAGCTTCGTGGTGTCATCGGAAATCTGATTGATAACAGTTTGAAATATACTAAGGAAGGAAGTGTAACGGTTTCAGTACAGAAAAAGGGCGACTGGGTACAGGTGCGTGTGAAAGATACGGGTGCAGGTATTCCGGCACAAACATTGCTACATCTGTTCAGAAAGTTCTCCCGCGCGGATGCGAAGAAGCTCAATTTGATGGGTACGGGCATTGGTTTGTATTTAGCAAAAGAGTTCATAGAAGCCCACGACGGCCGCATCTGGGCAGAGTCGGAAGGGGAAGGCAAGGGCTCAACGTTTATCATTGAATTGCCGCTCGGAAATTGAATCTCGCCTAAGCGAGATGGCATCCCTGCCTGCCGGCAGGCAGGTCGGGCCGAGATATTTGGGATTAGCGGCATTTTTGGGCATTTTTGGCATTGAGAAAAGGCCGTAATCTGGTACTATTTTGAACATGTCAAACGGCAAAAAGCGGCTTTTGAGTGGTGTTAAACCAACAGGGCGACCGCACCTCGGCAACTACTTCGGCGCCATGCGCCAATTTGTTACATATCAAAATGAATATAACTCGCTCGTTATGATTGCGGATTATCATGCGCTTAACTTCGTGCATGACGCGGCGCAAATGCGGGAAATGACAACAGGTGTTGTACTTGACCTTCTCGGCATCGGCCTTGACCTCGAAAAGGTCGTACTGTTTAAGCAATCTGATGTGCCAGAGCATACGGAAGCAGCGTGGATATTTGACACTATTACAAGCATGACATATCTCCAGCGCGGCCATGCGTATAAAGATGCGCAGGTGAAGGATAAAGATATCAATGTTGGAACATTCAACTACCCAATGCTCATGGCGGCTGATATTTTGCTGTATGATGCAGATGTTGTGCCGGTGGGGCAGGACCAAAAACAGCATGTGGAGTTTGCCAGAGATACTGCCGAGAAATTTAACCGTATTTTTGGCGATACCTTTGCAATACCGCAGGAGCGCATTGAAACAGACGTTGCAACTGTGCCCGGCACGGACGGACAGAAGATGAGCAAGAGCTATGGGAATATTATTCCGTTGTTTGGCACAGAAGATGAGATTACAAAAGCGGTAATGAGTATTGTTACCGACTCAGAGGGAGAGCGTCCGGAACACGTATACGCGATTCACAAACTGTTCAAAGGCGAATCTGAGCTGGAGTCACTGTATGCTAATAGCACTGGTAATTACAAAGTACTCAAAGAAGCACTTGCCGAGGATATTGAGAATTTCGTTGCCCCAATGCGAGAGCGTCGTTCGGAGTTTGCAGAAGACCATGAGCGTGTGAGGCGCATAATTGCCGAAGGAGGGGAGAAGGCGCGTGCGATTGCGTCAGAAAAAATGAAAGATGTGCGCAGTAAAATTGGAGTAACGGCATAAAACTCAAAAGTCAAATCCCAAAATACAAAAAGTAGATCCAAGAGAACAAAAATTTATGGAACGAACACTTATTGCAGGACTCACAGAGCATGTTGGCAAAACAGTCAGCATTTCCGGTTGGGTGGAAGTACGCCGCGACCACGGCAAGCTCATTTTTCTTGATATTCGCGACCGCTCTGGAGTAGTGCAGGCAGTGGTAATGCAGAAAGAAGTAGATGCGTTCGGAACTGCTGAGACACTGCGCCCGCAATTCGTTGTCTCCGTAGAAGGCGGGGTGAGGGAACGACCGGAGAACATGCAAAAAGAAGGCGAGGCGAATGGCACTATAGAGATGTCACTGACAAAGATTGAAGTATTGGCCGCGGCGCATGAGCTTCCGTTTGACATGGATGCAGAGCTGAATCTTGATACCTATCTGGATTATTTGCCGCTGGCACTCCGCACACAGAGCGGCCGCGACATATTTGCGATACAGGCAACAGCTACCGAGGCATTTCGTACAGCCCTGCGAGAACTTGATTTCACAGAATTCCAATCACCCACACTTACAGGCGGTGATGCTGAGGGCGGGGCGTCTGCATTCAAGGTAGATTATTACCACGACAAACCTGCCTTTCTTGCGACAAGCCCGCAATTCTACAAACAAATAATGGTCGGCGTGTATGAGCGCGCCTTTAGCACGCCGAAGGTATTTCGTGGCGAAAAACATGCGACAACACGCCACTTGTCTGAATACAGCTCACTGGACTTTGAGATGGGTTTCATTACCGATCACACGGACGTCATGGCAGTACTGGAAAAGACCATTCGCCACATGGTTGCACAGGTTGTGGAGCGTCATAGTGATGCACTTGCACGATGTGAAGCTGAACCACCGCGGGTACCGAGCGCTCCATTTCCTGTGCTCAAGCTTGCTGAGGCGCAAGAGATTATTGAAAAAGAGTTCGGCGGCAGTGCAGTCGGCGAGCCGGATCTTGAGCCGGAACACGAACGGCAAATCTGCGAATGGGCACTTAGGGAAAAAGAGTCCGACTTTATATTCATCACGCACTACCCAGTTTCAAAGCGCCCGTTCTACACATATGAGGACGAGAACGACCCTGGGTTTACAAAAAGTTTTGACTTGATATTCAGGGGACTTGAAATAACTACCGGGGGGCAAAGAATTCACGATTACGACATGCTTGTTGGAAAAATAAAGGAAAGAAATTTGAACCCCGAAGCATTTTCCTTCTATTTGCAGGCATTTAAGTTTGGTATGCCGCCGCACGGAGGAGCCGCCACCGGACTGGAGCGGTTTACCGCCCGCATGCTCGGGCTCCCAAACATAAAAGAGGCAACGCTTTTCCCGCGCGATATGACCCGCGTGGATACGCGTCTTGCGCAAGATGACGGCCGCCCTGCCCAAGACGGCGCCTTGGACAGGTGAATGGTTTGCCGGACCTTCGTATTCGTGCCACAATAGAGCGCATGGAAGACATGCAATTTAGCGTGCAAGTGGGCGATTTTGCGGGGCCGCTTGACCTGCTTCTCAATCTGATACGAGAGCGCAAACTTTACATAAACGAAATATCGCTCGCGCAGGTAACCGATGACTACCTGGCATACATCAGCTCACACTCCGAACTGCCGATGAAAGAAACATCTGAATTTGTGGCAATTGCCGCGACTCTTCTTCTAATAAAGTCGCGCTCTCTTCTGCCCGACATGGAATTAACCGACGAGGAAACGGAGTCAATAGAGAATTTGGAGCGCCGCTTGGAGTACTACCGCCTAATTAAACGCGCCGCCTTCGGCCTCGACAGGCTTCAGGGGAGAGCGCGACTTAAAAATTCGGCTTATCTTCCTCAGCAAAAAGTAACTTTTTCACCCGGGCAATTAACCGTCAGCATACTCCACTCGGCCATGATAGCCACCCTGAAGGCGATGCCGACCGAGGCGTTTCGTCCGACAGCGCATGTACTGTCCGCCCTGTCCCTTGAGGAGGTCATAGAAGGGCTTAAGAGAAGATTGATGTCCGCACGCATCCTCTTCAGCGAACTGTCGGGCGCCACCAGCCGCGCCGACTTGATACTTCATTTTTTGGCGGTCTTGGAACTCGTTCGCGGAGGCGGCATTGAGGCAAGGCAAACATCCGCTTTTGCGGACATAATAGTAGAGTCCGAAGATGTTGCCGCTCCGAGATATGGCGCTTGATATGGACAGAGAGGAATATATCCCCACTCCCGCAGAGGAGCTTTCCGCGCGCCTTGAAGGCCTTTTGTTCGCAATATCCGGAGCGCATAAGAAAAGCACCCTTCTTGGCAATCTGAAGTGCACTCAAGAGGAGCTCAAAGAAGCGGTCAACGTACTCAAAGAGCGCCTCAGGGGAGGAGGCACGGCGCTCATAGAGACAGAGTCGGAGTTGCGACTCGCCACATCCGCCAATTCCTCTGACACTGTAGAGGAGGTATCGGGGAGAGCGCTTCAGGGAGAGGTCGGACAAGCCGGACTTGAAGTCGTTGCGATTGTCCTTTATCGCGGGCCGACAACGCGCTTTAATATTGATTATATACGCGGTGTAAACTCAAGTGCCACCGTGCGGACACTCGTCTCGCGCGGACTCCTTGAGAGAGTGCGCGCGGAAAATGACGCACGCGAATTTCTTTATCGTCCTACGACCGAACTCATGGCGCACCTCTCAACGGAGGATGCACGAAAACTACCCGACTACGAGAAAATTAAATCTGAAATCAGTAAATTTGAAAAACGCGGTGAGGAGGAGGCATATAGCTCTGGCGCAGGACGCGAGACATCACCGCAAGAGTTCGCAGGTAAATTCTCCGGTTCCGAATTTTCCGATTGATATGCCGCTTTCTTCACAAGCATCATACTTAATGAAGGTTATGGCAAGCAGGTCCTCCCTGCTCGCCTATCTTCTCGTCGCTCTTACCTTCTTGACAGTGGGAGCGGCGCTGGAAGATAAGAGGAGGGAGGTGGATGCGCGCGGGCAGATTGCGCTTGCGCGCGCCGCAGACCTGCACCTTGCGCGCGCCTTGCTTGCTTCGGTCAAAGTGGAGGCGCGCGCGGCCGCTGTATATGACACGAAGGAGGAGAGATTTTTATACGGCAAAAACGCGGGAGAAGCTCTTCCGCTTGCGTCCGTAACCAAGCTGATGCTTGCCACGGCAATCGCGGATATTATTGATGAAAACGATATCATTACGATTCCTGCCGAAGCACTTGAGCGCGAAGGCGAAAGCCTCCTTATTGCGGGTGACGCATGGAACGCCCACGACCTTTTGAGTTTTACCTTAATAGAGTCGTCAAACGACGGCGCCGAGGCACTTGCGATTCATGCCGGCAAACTCATTGGGGGCGAAGGAAGCCCGACACAGCGTACGGTTGAAGCCATGAACAGGAAGGCGCGCGAAATCGGCATGACAAATAGCATATTTCTGGATGTTAGCGGCCTTGATATTGACAAGTCGGAAGCCAGCGCGCGCGGCTCGGCGGCGGACGTGGTGCGCCTTATGCGCCACGCAACAGCCGCAATGCCGCAAATTACAAGGGGCACGGCAAAAAGCGAGATGGAATTCAGGACTTTGGGAGGCAACTTTTACTTGGCTAGAAACACGAATAAGGCAATCGGCAAAATAGAAGGGCTGATTGCAGGGAAGACCGGCTTTACCGATTTGGCGGGCGGAAATTTGGCAGTTGCGATAGAAATTGAGCCGGGGCACACCTTGATTATCGCGGTTCTCGGCTCCACCTTGGAGGGGAGATTTACGGATGTGGAGGTTTTGGCTTCGGCGGCAAGGCGCATTATTCTTGGGCAGTAAAGGTTCCTCGGAGCAAGCCCCGAGGTATTGAACCTATATTAGCTCCTCGGCTCTGAAATACAAAAGCTCGCTTCGCTTCGTTTTTGTATTTCACTCGCTCTACGTCGCTAATAGAGGTATTGAACCTATATTAGCTCCTCGGCTCTGAAATACAAAAGCTCGCTTCGCTTCGTTTTTGTATTTCACTCGCTCTACGTCGCTAATAGAGGTATTGAACCTATATTAGCTCCTCGGCTCTGAAATACAAAAGCTCGCTTCGCTTCGTTTTTGTATTTCACTCGCTCTACGTCGCTAATAGAGGTATTGAACCTATATTAGCTCCTCGGCTCTGAAATACAAAAGCTCGCTTCGCTTCGTTTTTGTATTTCACTCGCTCTACGTCGCTAATAGAGGTATTGAACCTATATTAGCTCCTCGGCTCTGAAATACAAAAGCTCGCTTCGCTTCGTTTTTGTATTTCACTCGCTCTACGTCGCTAATAACGTCTGATATCTCGGCTCGGCGAGATGCCGAGATATCAGGATATCTCGGCTCTCGGAGCCATTACCGTAGCCAATTTTGCATTAATGCGTCCGCGCTTACATGCTATAGTATAGCCGTGATAGAACTCATTGACACGGTAAAAATAATCGCCCCCGCCGTGGTGGCCTTTTCAATAGGCATAGCCATAACTCCGGCGATTACATACTACCTGTACAAATATCGGGTTTGGAAAGTTTCGCCCGGCAAAGTCGCTTTGGATGGCACAGAGGCGATGGAATTCAACAAGATTCATCGCGAGAAGGAAGCGCAGACACCGCGAATGGGAGGAGTGGTCATTTGGTTCAGTGTTCTTGCCACGGTTTTAAGCATTGCTCTTCTCGCGATACTGTTTCCGGAAAGCCCATTCTCCAAATTGGACTTCTTAAGTCGCGACCAGACATGGATTCCCGTGGCCGTGCTTGCCGTCGGCGCAGTCGTTGGTTTTGTAAGTGATTTGTTGGATGTGCGCGGCAGTGGAAGGGGGATGCCTCTCTCGGCGCGCCTGCTTGTTATACTCGCTCTATCTTTGTTCGTGGGCTGGTGGTTTTGGGACAAGCTGGACGTCGTTTCCGTGGGAGTGCCGTTTGTCGGCCCATTTGAAATTGGCTGGCTCATAATACCGCTGTTCGTTTTGGTTTCCATTGCTCTGTACGCGAGTGGCGTCATAGACGGAATAGACGGACTCTCCGGCGGAGTATTCGCCTCTATCTTTGCATCGTACGCAATAATAGCTTTCTTCCAGAGTCAGATAAACCTGGCGGCGTTTTCCGCTACCGTCGTCGGAGCCGTGCTTGCATTTTTGTGGTTCAACATCCCGCCGGCGCGCTTTTACATGACTGAAACGGGAACAATGGGGCTAACCCTCGCCCTTGTCGTGGTGGCGTTCATGACTGATGCGACGGGAGAGGGAATAGGAATCAGCGTCTTGCCGATAATCGGATTTCTTCTTGTCGCCACTGTTGCGTCCAATGTGGTGCAAATCGCTTCAAAGAAAATATATGGGCGAAAAGTTTTCCGTGTTGCGCCGCTTCATCATCATTTTGAGGCTGTAGGGTGGCCCGGGTACAAAGTGGTAATGCGGTATTGGGTGCTCTCCGTCATATTCGCATTTATAGGCGTTATCGTGGCCCTACTCGGTGCCTAAGGCGTGTGAGCTCCCCCCGCAAACATTCCGACCGCCTTCTTCTTGGCATAATATTGACCCTGGTCGCATTCGGCCTATTCATTTTTGCATCCGCATCACTCGGAACACTCGCGCGCACCTCGCTTAGCATCGTCTCTATCGCGGCAAATCAGGTTTTGCTGGGAGTGGTCGGCGGGCTCGCGGCTATGTTTCTGGTAAGCAGGATAAATTATCGCGTGTGGAGAAAATACGCCCCCGTTCTCTTCGCGCTCGCGCTCTTTTTGTCCCTGCTTGTATTTGTGCCCGGATTGGGGATTGAGGCCAACAATGCAAAGAGGTGGATTGCAATCGGGCCGTTGTCGCTACAGCCGGGAGAAACTCTAAAGGTGGCGACCATCATCTTATTCGCGTATCTGCTGAGCAAGTACAGAGGACATGTCGTAATCTGGCCGCGCGGCATTCTGCTTTATATCGGCGTGCTTTTGCTTCCTGCCGGAGTGCTTCTTTCTCAGCCGGACAGCGGAACGCTTGGAATTATAATAATCGCCACAGGCGCCATGTTCCTTGCCGCCGGTGCGCGCTTTCGCGACATCGTCATTTTGGCGGTGGTTGGGATAATAATGCTGGGTGCGCTTGCGGCGGCTCGACCTTATGTGGCGGAGCGGATAGCGACATTCGCCAATCCGTTTGCGGACCAGCGGGACAGCGGCTACCAAATAAAGCAGTCCCTTATCGCTATCGGGTCGGGAGGTCTTTTGGGGCGGGGTTTTGGGCAGAGCATACAAAAATTCGGTTACTTGCCGGAGCCAACCTCCGACTCGATATTTGCCGTCGCCGCCGAAGAGTTTGGTTTCGTGGGCACCACCGCACTAATCGCGCTTTTCATGGCGTTTGCCGGAAGGGGATTGTGGGTGGCATCCCGCTCGCCGGATTATTTCGGCGCGCTCCTCGGAACCGGCATCGTGGCTTATATTTCCGGACAGGCGTTTATAAATATGGCGGCAATGCTCGGTTTAATCCCGCTTACCGGAATACCTCTCGTATTTATAAGCCGCGGTGGTACGGCAATGCTCGTAGCTCTGGCGAGTTGCGGCATACTCCTCAACATATCGCGGTATGCAAGAAGAGGATAGATTTTCTTCGAGACCTGTCTCCGGGCATTGCCAATTCTCCCCTAACTTCTCGCCAGACGCAAGAACAATAGCTGGCTCTATACACTAAACTCTTGCGCCCTGGTACAATACTCCTAACGTGAAAATAGTGCTTACAGGCGGGGGAAGCGGCGGGCATTTTTACCCGCTGATTGCCGTTGCGCAAAACATTCGTGACATAGCCGCGAAGCGCAAACTGCTGGATCCGGAAATATATTATATAGGGCCCGAGCCGTTTGATAGGGATGCCCTGGTTGCATTGGGAATAGAGTTCAGACGCACGAGTGCGGGAAAAGTCAGAAGATACCGCTCCGTACTGAATTTCCTGGATATTTTCAAGACCGCATGGGGAATATTGGGCTCTATACGCCAACTTTTTTCTCTGTATCCGGATGTTGTATTCAGTAAAGGGGGGTACGCGAGCTTTCCCACTATGGTTGCGGCACGACTCTTGAACATTCCGCTGGTTATACATGAATCCGACGGCTCGCCCGGCAGAGCGAATTTGGTTGCCGCCAAATGGGCACGCGCCATAGGAATAGCGCACGCAAACGCGGCATCGGCATTTCCGCAATCGGCTAAAAGCAAAATTGCTCTTGTGGGGCATCCGATAAGAAAGGAAATAGCGAACCCCGCCGCCGAAGGCGGTTACGAGTTCTTGGAGCTGGATAAGAGCCTGCCAACCATCACTATTTTCGGCGGTTCGCTCGGCGCGGAAGCAATAAACAATGTAATTTTGGATTCGCTGGATTTGCTCATAGATCGATACAACATAGTTCACCAGGCGGGACAGGATAATGTGGAGGAGGTGGCAAACATAGCGAAAGCACGCCTTTCCGGCACAAAATACGAGAACCACTATCGCGCCTTCGGCCTTCTCAACACTCTCGCCATCAGAATGGCCATCGGGATATCTGCACTTATAATATCCCGCGCCGGCTCCGGTACCATTTTTGAAATAGCATCGTGGGGGAAACCTTCCATACTTATTCCGATACCGGAGGACGTATCGCACGACCAGACGAAAAACGCGTTCTCGTACGCCCGGTCCGGAGCCGCCGTCGTGCTTAAACAGCGCAATGTAACTCCGCATATACTCGCCGCTGAAGTGGACCGTATTGTTAATAATCGTCAGGTACAGAAGGAGATGTCGGAAGCGGCGCGCTCTTTTGCCAGTCCGGACGCGGGATATAAGATGGCAAAAATAGTAATTGATACCGCGCTTGAGCACGCGTAATAAATATGAGCCCCATAAACACGCGAAGCGTGCGCACCCGCATAGCCCCAAGCCCCACGGGCAGAATGCACATAGGCACGGTGCGAACAGCTCTTTTCAACTATCTTTTTGCCCGCAAACACGGCGGGAAATTCATTTTACGCATAGAGGACACGGATAAAAAGCGCAGTAAGGAAGAATACGCGCGGGCGATTTTTGAGGATTTCCAGTGGATCGGGCTTCAATATGACGAGCAATACAAACAGTCGGAGATGCTAAGTAGACACAAGGAGGCGATGGAGCGTCTGATAAATAACGGCTCCGCCTATGTGTCGCGCGAGGAATCCAAAGAGGAGCCGGGCAGGGAAGTGGAAGTCGTGCGCCTTCGAAACCCGGGTACAAATATAGTTTTTTTAGACGCAGTTCGCGGTGAGGTATCTTTCAATACGACAGAGCTTGGAGATTTTGTAATCGCCCGCTCCCTTGAAGAACCTCTCTATCATTTTGCGGTGGTTGTTGACGATGCCGAATCTAAAATCACGCATGTCATACGCGGGGAGGACCACATATCAAACACTCCGCGCCAGATACTCCTGCAGGAAGCGCTTGGTTTTGACAGGCCCGCATATGCTCACTTGCCGCTGATTCTCGCCCCTGACCGCTCCAAGCTGTCAAAAAGGAAGCACAATGCGGGGGTTGATTACTTTATGGGCAAGGGATACTTGCCCGAAGCGATGCTGAACTATCTGGCGCTTTTGGGCTGGAACCCGGGTACGGACAACGAAATTTTCGGGCTCGACTGGCTCGTGGAGGCGTTTTCATTGGAGCAAGTCCAGAAGGGGGGAGCGGTGTTTGATGAAGCGAAGTTGAAATGGTTTAATCGCGAATATCTGAGGCGTCGCCCGAAAGAGGATTTGGAAAGGCATATAGAACATATGCTCGAGAATTTATATTCAAATTCAAAAGCGGACGCGCAGGTTTTACGGCGCGCCGCGAGCATAATATGCGAGCGCGTGAGTGTTTGGGACGACGTGCGTGAAATGAAGGCGGCAGGGGAGATTGATTTCTTTTTTTCAAGGCCGGAAATAGCCGTGGCGGATGCGCTTGTACCGAAGAAAAGCACGAAAGAAGATACGCTCAGGCATCTGAAGTATGTGGCAAGCGTCCTTGAAGGAGCGAGCGAGAACTTTTTTAGCTCACCTGAATCTATAAAAAGTCGTATCTGGGATTATGCCGAAAAGCAAGGCCGAGGCGCCGTGCTTTGGCCCATGCGCTATGGCCTCTCCGGGCTTGACCGCTCTCCGGACCCTTTCTCCATAGCGTGGGTGATCGGTAAGGTCGAGAGTGTTTCGCGGCTCAATTTGTCCGCCGAGCTTTTGGATAAGGCGGCCTGACAAGCAATTTGATATACTTAGACTGTTTGAACATGCAAAACACAAAACAGCATGATGGATTTTCTGGCGTTTTTTACGCGGCTATAGCCATTATTGCAATTTTATTATTGACTTCGGCCTTCCTTTTCGCCCCTCTCGAAGTTTTGGCGGAGAGCAGGGAAGAACTGCAGTCGCGGATACGCTCGTACGGTGAACAAATTCGGGAGATTGATGCCGAAATCGCCCGCTACCAGAAGGAGTTGGATCAAGTCGGGGCCGAAAAAGACACCCTTGAGAACGCCGTGAGGCAATTGGATATTTCGCGCAATCAAATAGCGGCGAAGGTGAATTCCGCACAAACGCAGATAAACTCGACCGAGCTTACGATCACCGATTTGAATCGGGAAATACTTGCCGCAAAAGAGTCAATTGAATTGGGGGAAGGCGCACTTGCGGAGAGCATACGGCGGCTTGACGAGGCGGAGTCGCGCACGCTAATTGAGACGCTTCTTGTCGCAGATTCGGTCAATAACTTGTGGGACGAAATAGATGCCGTAGAGCAGTTCCAGTCGGTGATGAATTCGCGCATACGCGAATTGTCCGCCGAGAAAAATGCGCTGGAGAGTGCGCGTGCACAATCCGAGACAAAGCAAGGGGAGCTTTTGGCGCAACGCTCGGAATTGGCCGCACAAAAGAGGTCTCTTGATGTGAACAGAAAAGAAAAGGGCTCCTTGCTCGCACAGACAAATGCGCAGGAATCAAATTACCAGAAGCTCATAGTCGAGAAACAGGCGGCCAGAGAGCAGTTTGAAACGCAACTGAAAGAGTTCGAATCACAGCTTGCGTACACTTCTGACCCGTCTTTGGTCCCGCCCGCCGGCGAGGGGATACTTAAGTGGCCACTTGATAATGTGCGCATAACGCAGCACTTCGGCAATACGGAGTTTGCGCGCTCCGGTGCGTATAATGGCACGGGACATAACGGAGTGGACTTCGGAGCGCCTGTAGGAACTCCCGTGCGCTCGTCTTTGGGCGGAGTGGTCATCGGCTCCGGAAACACTGACCTTTTTCCCGGCTGTTTCTCTTACGGCAAGTGGGCTCTCATCCGCCACGGAAACGGACTCGCGTCTCTTTACGCACATCTCTCTGATATAGCCGTTCCCGTAGGACAGTCTGTCGCAACAGGGGAGGTAATTGGATACAGCGGCAACACCGGCTACTCTACGGGTCCACACCTGCACTTCACTGTTTTTCAAAGCAGTGAAGTCAGAATAGTGCGCCTCGGAGACGTAAAAACCATCACAAACTGCCCGAATGCGGAGATACCGGTGGCTCCGCTTCAGGCGTACCTAAACCCCCTGGATTATCTGTAAAAATCAGGGTCTACAGGAGAACCATTATATTGAAGGCGGCCATCCGAGAGATGTCGCACTTGGGGCGTTTTACATGTCAAGGCGTCGCCTTGACATTGACATAGATTTAGGATCTTGGTATACCAGATGAAGCATATGGAGGGGTTACAATGTCTAAGTGGTCTTACTGGCTTCTTTTTGCCACCGCTATAATTACAACAGGTGCAGTTGGGGTGTCAAGAATTGTATGGCCTCCCAACCGCACGACGCCTAACCACGACAGTGACAAAATCATCATCATCGCGGTGCGGTCAGTGGCGCACCGCGAGGAAGATCTACGGATACTTCTTCGCGACCCATGGTTGGGCGAGAAGTGGATTACTACCGCCTAAAAGCAAGACAAGACAAGAGGGGTGTGAAACTGAGGCCGCGGTTCCGACCGCGGCTTTTTTGCTAACCCAACATGACAGTCAAATTCCAAAAAAAGCCCCGCTGGAGCAAGAGGGGGCTCTAGTGCCAAGCGGGGTAAGGTAGCGCCCGTTAGCGGCATGACGCGAATCGCCATACCATCCCAGACACAATGGTAAGTATACTACTTAATGAACAAGATATCGGGGCTTGCCCCAGGAACCTCTATTTATTCAAGGTCGCTTCCACCGTGGAATTTCTCATGAATATCTCGCAGACGCTTGTTCGTGACATGCGTGTATACTTGCGTGGTTGAAACATTCTTATGGCCAAGCAATTCCTGCACGCTCCGCAGATCCGCACCATGATCGAGTAAATCGGTGGCATATGTATGGCGCAGAGTGTGCGGCGTTACCTTTTTTGAAAGACCGGCCAGGCGAGCACAGCGAGATATCATGTTTTGCACCGAGCGGGGAGTGAGGCGCCGATTGTCAGTGCGGGTGCGGTGGTTGATAAAAAGGGGCTTGCAAACATCGCGGCGCTTGATCAGGTACGCCCGCAGCCACTTTGCGGCATGCGGGGAAATAAATATCGTGCGAGCACGGCCCCCCTTCCCGACAATGGAAAGCTCGTATGTCCGCGTGGCACTTTTATCATCCAAGAAAGACATCTGATCCGCATCAAGAGCCATTAATTCTGAAATTCGCATGCCGGAAGAGAAAAACAGCTCCATGATGGCGCGGTCGCGTAATCCCGCCTGCGTATTTGTGTCGGGGACTTGAAGCATCTTCTCGACATCCCGCATTTCAAGAAATGAGATGGTGCCCTCCTGTTTTTGTTTTGCTAATTTTACCTTGGCTGGTGAAAGCGACTCAATATCTCTTTCCCCGAAATAATTCAACAGCGCACGGAGCGCAATAAGATAGTAGTTCTGGGATTTCTTACCAAGATTGCCGCCAGCGGGCGTTTTGTATGAGCGTGCAAGATAAAGCCGATAATCCCATATATGCTCCGGCGTTAATTCATGCGGCAGCAGGGTAGCGTTTTCGGTCTTTTCAAGCCAGCCCACGAATAGCTTTAAGTATTGGGCATAATTTTTCTGTGTGTTGCTGGACAATCCCTTTTCCACTTCACAATAGTCAAGGAAGGGGAGAATATGGCCCGGAATGGACTTGTTGCTCTTCATATGTCGGCGTATGGCTTAAAGATAGCGCGATAGTATCATTCGCACAATATATGTAAAACGAACTACTGTGGATATCTAATCATGTATATCTAATCATGTGAGGGTTTAGCCAACGGCATTCCTGGCAATCACTCACGGACGTGAGTGTGAGTGTGTTATTAAACTTCAGCTTCGTAAATTGAATGATCCAGAATTGACTCTCCACTTAACCGAACACGCCCTTTAAACTTTTTCCCGGCGAGACACATGCTTGAAAGCCAGAGGCCATCGCTCACCCACATACGCTCAAAGGGGATCTCGTCCACAGCAAACCATTGTGGCCTCATTTCTTCGCTCTCCGTTGGCACTCCGACAAATTGAGTAGTGAGAAAGATATGTACTTCATGGATTTTCCCATCGTTTACATATTCAAAATCCAAAATGCCCCTCTTGGACAGATCATGCGCCTGTATGCCCGCCTCCTCCCATAATTCGCGGTGCGCCACCTTTTCAATATCTTCGCCATCAGCAACCTTTCCGCCAAATCCATTCCACTTCCCTGCCCCGAAGCCACGCTTTTTCATTCCAAGCAGAACACTACCAGTCTCTTGGTTGTGTACAATGCACAACACTAGGACGGTGCGCTCCTCTTCCCCGCCCCGAACGTATTGTTTGAAACTTTTATATCTATTGAGAGTAGACTTCTCTAAAGACGGAAACCTGCGCATAAGCCAGAGTAAAAGGCGCTCAAACACTGGGCTATAGAGAGAGACCAGCACCAACCCAAGGAGTATTAGTACAACTCCCTGTAGAAACGGCAGAACAAGACCGACAATACCGACAATAATAAGCCCGGAACCAGCCGAAATAACTGCAACTCGGCGAGTCATGCGGAGAACGCGGACGCGCCGTTCGCTACTCCCCCTCCTTGATTGGGACATCATGTATTTGCAACAATCATCTTCCTACGATTGCCCAGAAAGCGCAGTGCTTGCTGTTGAATTTCATCCTCGCCCATAACAGCAGTGTATCATGGCGCAAACTTTACACCCACGGAATCTTGTGTTTCTCAAACTATTAGATCGCAGAGGAAAAGCGAAGTGAGCCCCAATAAATGGGAGTGCGCTCTCGTATTGGACATTGTATCTTGGATTTAGATTCCCGAGGTAACACACTTCTGTGCGGCCGCACAGAAGTGTGTTACCCCACTTTCTATCGCTCCTGCTCGCGCTTCTTGCCCGGTATGCTCCGCATTATGTGCTCATATGCCTCGTCCACTGAATCCGCAAGATAGTAGAGGCCCATGTCTTCCATGTTGATTGCCCCCCCCTTTTCATACAAAGTGTCATTTATCCACTCAAGAAGAGGCGCCCAGTATTCAGCGCCAACAAGTACAACCGGTATCTTTTGTATCTTCTTTGTTTGAATAAGCGTTAGAATCTCAAACAACTCGTCCATCGTTCCAAATCCGCCCGGGAAATATATGTACACCTCCGATGCAAATGCAAGCATAACCTTTCGTATGAAGAAGTAGTGGAATGAAAGCGAGTCGGTAACATACTTGTTCACCCCCTGCTCATTCGGCAACTCTATCGCAAGCCCGATTGAAGTCCCGCCGGCGTCATTTGCTCCTTGGTTTGCCGCCTGCATAATTCCGGGACCGCCTCCGGTGATTATCGCAAAACCACTTTTGGAAAGACGGGAGGCGAGGTCACGAGCGTCCTTATACACCCCATCGTCGAAACTGCATCTGGCGGTTCCAAAGAATGTTGCGGCCAATCTGTATTTCTTTAAGAAACGAAACCCACGCAGAGCCTCCCACCCTATGCGAAGCCACCGCAAGGGGTCTGTTTCATTCGGTACATACTGCCCATCTTCCGCAAACTCTTCCTCGGTTTTAAGTGGCGATTCTCTCATATTATCTTATTTGTTTGTGTTTATCGGCGAAACAATCGCACCCATGAATGTATTTGAATGTATTACAATCCCACAATCTTATGAATTCATATCCCATGGCATATCATAATCCCTGAATTCCGGCAGGAGTTTTTTCCCATACAAAAGTCTTGATATGACTTCCGCATGCGAGAGCGCTCCGGTCAGAGCATTGTGCGGAGTCGGCTCTACGGGAATCCCAACGTAATTAAGAACTGCGTCTAGGTCCAGGGCGGAGCGGCGGTTCTCGGTGTCAACGGGCGGCTCTAGTCCCCTCTTCACCATGTGCATCCAGCACAGCGAGTGTGTGTCAATCGTGCGGTACGCCAAGTCCAAATTGAGTCCCGCCCGACCGGCGGCGGCTTTCAGGAAGTCTCGGTCAAATGAAACGTTTTGGCCGGCAAGCGTCCTGTCAGCAATATCCTCACTCCAGGCGAGAAATGCGGCAATTACTTCTTGTTCGCTCTTTTTGGATGGGTCTGTAATCTCCTCCTCCGTGAAGCCATTTACCTTAAGGGCGCCGTCCATAATGTGCGCGCCCTCCCAGATACGGCATTCATCATAAAACTGATTGTCCGGATTATCAAAGTCCAACGCACCAATTGATACAATTGAATGTTTGTGGTATTCCGTGCCGCTTGCCTCCACATCAACAGCTATCATCCGAATATAATAGCATAACTAAAGACTTCCCCGTGTGTGGTTCGTCAAGCGGTATCGGCATTTTTCACTTTAACCCTTTGCAGTTCGCCGCCGGAGCGTATCCCGCGGCACGAGCCGCTTCTTCGCTTTCAAACCATACAGCATTTTCGGGTTTGATGCTCTGTGCGCCGGAGCACCACGGGAAATGGTACTTTGAACCGTTCCTTGATGCGACAAAAGAGCCGGATTTTGCGGCTTCATGCGAGTCTGTCGTACCCTCATCCTCCGCAGTAGCCGCCACACTAATCGCCCTAAACTGCGCGAAAAATAACGCTTCCGGCTTATCTTCATACGCCGCTGACAGGCGCCCCAGGCCAAAACTGCCGAAACCGACTAGAATCACAACGGTAGCGACTAACACGTCGCCAAGAACGACCTCAACATCTCCCTTGATTTTGGCAAGAAATGACCTTATACTTTCCACATAAAAATTATAGCGTATGGCGCACAGAAAAGCAGGCGGTACAGCAAGAAACCTTAAAGATTCAAACCCGAAGTATCTCGGCGTCAAAATCGCCGACGGCCAGACTGCGAAAACCGGCATGGTTATAGTAAGGCAGAGAGGGACGAAAATTATTGCGGGAGTAAACGTTGGGGTCGGCAAGGACCATACTCTTTTTGCCCTGACGAACGGAATGGTTGCATTCAAGAATATTCGTAAAAGGAACTTTGACGGCCGTTTTAAAGTGCGCAAGCAGGTTTCGATAGTGTAGTTAAAAGCATCCCGCACCCGGGATGTTTTCAATTGAGTGCAATAGTCACTTCACCCTTCGCCTCCCCTGAAGTAACTGCAACAGTATGCTCCCCCGTCGCCGTAATGGGCTCGGTAAGATGAATGATTTCCGCAGGAAGTTCGGGAACAAGCGCCGAGAGCTTTTCTGCAGTTGTGATCTTCTCATACAACCCTCCCTTCTTGTTCGCAGAAACAGTTGCCTCAAAACGATGTCCGTCTAGCTTTTTCACCAATGCTTCTTGCTCGGCACGGCGCTTCTCATCCTCAGCCGCGCGATGTTCAGCAACCTTCTGCAGATGCGCAACCCTCACCGCAGTCGCCTGTTCGGCAAGTTTTCGGGGTAAAAGGAAATTTTGCGCGTATCCGTCAGACACCTCCTTTATCTCGCCCGCATTTCCTTGGCGTGCAACACTTTTGAGAAATATGACCTTCATATTATTTTCCGGTAATTAAGAACTCGACTGCTCGCTGAAGGGCAACATCCTCGTCTTCTGGTGCGTCGTCGCCGACTTCTATCTCAACGTCGGGAACAATTCCGGTATCGGGAATCGGCTCTCCATTGGGCGTAACCCACCGTGCGACAGTTACCTTGAGTGCGGTATCGGAAGTAATCGGCACGACTTCCTGAACCGAGCCCTTGCCAAACGTTGTGTTCCCGATCAGGGTCGCGACGCCGTGATGCTTCAGCGCTCCGGCCAATATTTCCGACGCGGAGGCGGAACCGCGGTCAACCAAGATGACTGCGTCGAAATCGCGAGACCTCAAAAGGTTAAATCCTCTGCTTCTGTGCACTATCGGCTCCCGCTTGTCGCCAAAATCCTCCGTTACAACCACCGCTCCCTCCGGCAAGAAATAGCTCGCTATGTCAACAGACGCATTCAAAAATCCGCCGGGATTGCCACGCAAGTCCAAAATAAGTTTGTTGCGTCCGGAAGTGGCAAAGTCGCGCATGGCAGAACGAAACAAGTTGGGTGAGACGGCGGAAAAATTCATGAGTCGTACGACGAATATTCCGTCGGGGAGCACCTCGCTTTCAAGCGTGGGAATGTTAATAATGTCCCTAACGACTGAAATATCCAGAAGGTCGCTCTCCCCCTCTCGCAGTATTGAGAATTCCACCACTGTGCCGCGCTTACCTCGTATGCGGCCGACGGCATCGTCAATGTCCATACCGCGGGTTCCTACATTGTCTATTTCGAGGATGCGGTCGCCGCTCTTAATCCCCGCGCGCTCCGCCGGCGTCCCCCTTAGGGGCGAAACCACTGTCAAAATACCGTCTCTCAGAGCTATCTCCATTCCGACTCCTTCGAATGAACCGCTTATGTCCGCCTGAAACACTTCTGCCTCAGACGGCGGTAAAAACACCGTATACGGATCACCGAGCGACGCCGCGAGTCCTTGTATCATTCCCCATATTCTTTCCTGGTCGCTAACCGTCGAAATGTCGCTTCCCGTAGGTACGTATTTTTCATTTATCACATGCCACGCACGCCATAGCGGACTCAAATTTAAGTCGTCAGGGGCCGTTTGAGGCAAAAAGACGGCGGCAAAAGCGGAGCCGGGAAGTCCGCGCACACCAGCGAACAAGCCACCGGCAAAAGCAAGTATCGCTATCAAGGCCGCCGCGAGAACGAGTCGGCCGGACCTTTTGTGCCGTAAAGTATCTCCCATACGAACTAGTAGTATCTCACAATAGTGAAGATCATGCGAATGTGCGTAAGTGTTTACAACGCTTTCGGCAAATGCGCCAGAGTCAAGGTATAATGTTTGAGATGATAGCTCGATATAAACACGGCGGCATAACATGGGTTGACCTTGAATCCCCCACACAAGGCGAAGTACGCGCCCTAATGGAGGAATTCGGACTTAACCAGATAGTTGCCGAGGAGTTGCTCCTCCCGACACTGCGCCCGCGAATGGAAGCGTACGATAATTTCCTATACCTGATTCTGCACTTCCCTGCACTGCGCCACACCCACACGTCGCGCGAGCAGGAACTGGATTTCATAATAGGAAAAGATTTCCTTATAACCACCAGATACGACACCATTGACCCTCTTCATAAGTTTTCCAAGGTGTTTGAAGTTAACTCTGTCCTCGATAAAAGCAACATCGGCGAACATGCCGGTTTTCTCTTTTTCTACATACTCAAGAAAATGTACCGGTCAATAGACCACGAAATTGAATATGTCGTCGACGAGCTTGAGGAAATAGAGCAGAAGATATACGGCGGCTTTGAAAAGGAAATGGTAGTGTCCATATCCAACGTCGGGCGGGACTTGCTTAACTTGCGGCAGGCAATAGAACCGCACCGCGACATTCTTCGATCGCTTGAGGCGAGCGGCCCCGCGTTTTTCGGAGACGATTTCCGTCCGTACATAGGCGCGCTGTCGAGCGAATACTACCGTGTACACAACCACATAATGAGAAACCACGAGTCCATGCGCGAGCTCAGAGAAACAAACAACTCTCTTCTGTTTACCAAGCAGAACGAGGCAATGAAAGTCATAGCTATTCTGGCTTTTGTAACATTCCCGCTTTCACTCATTGCCAGCATATTCGGCATGAATACCGCACACCTCCCAATTGTGGGACACCCGTTTGATTTCTGGATAATAATCGGCGTGATGGGTATGTTAACCGTAATTTTCTTCGCATTTTTCAAGTATAAGCGCTGGCTTTAGGCCGGCTTGATTTCAATGCTCGGCAAAATCGCAAAAGCCTTCGGCAAAACAGTTGATGAGGGAGCCCCTTCAATTTACTTATACAACACCCTGGGCCGCAAAAATGAAGAGTTCACTCCCCCAAGCGAGCGGCCCGTCAGAATGTACAACTGCGGTCCCACCGTGTATGGCAGACAGCACATAGGAAACTTGGCGATGTTTGTCTTTACCGACATTCTGCGCAGAATGCTTGAGCTCAATAAAATGAAGGTCAAGCAAGTGATTAACATCACGGACTTCGGGCATCTGTCTTCCGACGGCGACACCGGGGAAGACAAAATGACGCGCGGACTGAAGAAGGAGGGAATGGATGTAACTCTCGAGAACATGCTCTTACTCGGCGAGAAATACACGAACACATTCAAGAAAGACCTGCGTGCCCTGGGAGTGGATGTCGATAACATATCTTTCCCGCGAGCGAGCGATTATGTGGGAAACCAGAAAAATATGATACGCGTTCTCCTTGAGAAAGGATACGCGTATGACATATCGGGTGGCATTTATTTTGACACCTCCGTATTCAAGCATTACGGGGAGCTCGGCAATATAGACACCGAAACTCTAAAAGAAGGAGCGCGCACCGAAATAAATAAAGAAAAGCGTAACCCCGCGGACTTTGTCCTCTGGAAGCGCGACGAAAAAATCGGGTGGGAAAGCGAATGGGGCGGAGGCTTCCCGGGCTGGCATATTGAATGTTCGGCGATGATTCGCGCCGAATTGGGGGAGCAAATAGACATACACACCGGCGGTATTGAGCACATAGGAGTGCACCATAACAATGAAATAGCGCAGTCCGAGTCGGCCATAGGCAAACGCCCGCTTTCGCGTTTCTGGCTCCATCGCGCGCACATACAAATTGATGGAAAGAAAATTGCAAAGTCGGAAGGAAATGTACTTTATCTGGACGAAATTGAGGCTAAAGGATACTCCCCTCTTGCATACCGATACTGGCTGTTGACCGCACACTACAGGACCCCCTCCAATTTCACTTTTCAAGCGATGGACGCCGCTCAAAATGCGTATACCCGATTGAAAGAACATTACTTCTCAACAACCAAACAAGCCGCCGCTCTTGACAACGGACACATATTGGACGCTTCGGATTACATTTCCGACTTTACCAAACATATAAACAACGACCTCGACACCCCTGGCGCACTCGCAGTCGTGTGGAACATGGTTAAGGATAAGAATGTGCACCCGGTCGACAAGCTGTCCGCCTTGGATGCGTTTGATTGCGTCTTAGGGCTCTCTTTGCGAAGTGGAGTAGCTGAAACGTCTGCAATCGCAATTCCCCCAAAAGTACAATTACTCGTAGATGAGCGCAAACAAGCTCGCCTGGCTGAAAATTGGGTAAAAGCAGACAAACTACGCGAAAAGATTGAAGCCGCCGGCTACACCGTGAAAGACACCGCGGACGGTCCCAAAATCACCGCAAAATAGTCCCTGAATCTCAAGACTGCGCTATTCGCTTCCCCTCCATACTCAAGTTCTTAAGAACTTTGGTAGACACAGCTACTATTTATTGCATAAAATCCCACGTCGCTGCTGGAGACATCTCGGGCCGAGATATCGTCTCGGATAGCCGAGATATCCGGATATCTCGGCTTTTACAACACAAAATTGATGAGGCGGCCGGGGACGTAAATGACCTTCTTCGGCTCTTTCCCGTCCAACCACTTTTGTGTATTCTCTTCCGCAAGCGCTGTTACCCGTACATCTTTCTCTGACGCATCTGCAGGAACAGTAACCTGCGCACGAATCTTCCCATTAACTTGCACCGCAATCGTCATTGTCTCGGAAGCCAACTTTGACTCGTCATACCGAGGCCACTTTTCGTTGTGAATTAAAGTCTCGTGCCCAAGCATATGCCACAACTCTTCCGTTATGTGCGGCGCAAATGGGGCAAGCACCGTAATGAGTGTTTCATATTGCTCCTTTGTGATTCCTTGCTTTTCGGCAACATTCAGTAGAATCATCATCTGCGCAATCGCGGTATTGAATTTCAGGGTTGGCATATCATCTCCAACTTTTTTTATGGTTTGGTGTAATACGCGTTCAGTTTCTTCACTTGCGATATCTGTGAGCGCTCCCTGCAGGCGCCATACACGCTCCACAAAACGCCGGACGCCTACAATGCCGTCAGGATTCCACGGGTACGAACCCGGCTCATTGTACGGGCCAATGAATCCAAGGTACAGGCGCACCGTATCAGCACCAAGCCGCTCAACCACCTCATCAGGGTTAATCACATTCCCCTTTGATTTGCTCATTTTGTGCCCGTCAGGCCCCAGAATGAGTCCGCGGTTCATGCGCACAGTGTACGGCTCCTGTTCGTTCACTAAACCAAGGTCAAACAGTGCTTTGTACCAAAATCTGCTGTACAAAACGTGCATGGTCGTATGTTCCGCCCCACCAGAATAAAGATTTACCGGCAACCACTGTGCCTGTGTTTTCTTGTCTGCAAACACTTTTTCATTCTGTGGGTCTGCGTAGCGGATGAAATACCACGAGGAGTCCACAAAGGTATCAAATGTGTCTGTCTCACGCTCTCCCTCACCTCCGCACTTTGGACAAGACACATGTACCCATTCATCCGCTTTGGCGAGCGGGGAGCGCCCATCATCACGCGGTAGGTAGTCCTCAACGTCAGGCAATTCAACGGGTAGCTGTTCCTCAGGAACTGCGACCGGACCGCAGTCTTTGCAGTGGATTATCGGTATCGGCACACCCCAGTACCGCTGGCGAGACACAACCCAGTCGCGGAGTTTGTATGTGCATTTGAGCGCACCCCCCACCGCTTCGGTAATTGCAGTCTTTGCTTCTTCCGAGTCCATTCCGTCAAAATCATCTGAGTTCGTTAACGCTCCCCCTCCGGCATACGGCAATTCTGCATCGCCATCTGGTTGCTCAATGACCTGCTTGATTGGAAGGTTAAACTTTTGTGCAAAGGCAAAGTCACGCTCATCATGCGCCGGTACGGCCATAATTGCACCTGTCCCGTAGTGCGCCAGTACATAATCGGCAATAAAAATCGGGATTTCTTCACCATTTGCTGGATTGACGGCTTTCACTCCCATGAGCTCCAACCCTGTCTTTTCCTTCCCCTCCGCTGTGCGCTCAATTTCACTCCTTTTAGCCGAGATATCCTGATATCTCGGCACTTCGGCACCATTTTCAGCCATTTTTGCAAGTCGTGCAACTGCCTTATGCTCCGGTGCTAACACCATGTACGTGGCACCAAAAATGGTGTCTGGGCGAGTTGTAAACACCGGAATTTCTATGTCACTATCCTTTACCCTGAAAGCGATTTCAGCACCTTCGCTCTTCCCTATCCAATTGCGCTGTGATTCCTTTATTTGCTCCGGCCAGTCAAGCTCTTCCAGACCCTCCAACAAACGGTCTGCATAATCAGTAATTTTTAATTGCCACTGCAACATCTCCTTCTTTTCCACTTCCGTGCCGCAGCGCTCGCAGTGGCCGTTTGTCACCTGCTCATTGGCGAGCACGGTTTTGCACGACGGACACCAATTCACCTGTGTTTCTTTTTGGTATGCAAGCCCTTTTTCAAAGAACTGTAGAAATTGCCATTGCGTCCATCGATAATAATCGGGGTTACAGGTAACAACCTTCCTACTCCAATCAAACGACGCGCCCATGGAGTGAAGCTGTTTCTCCATTGTCTCAATGTTTCCATACGTCCATTCACGCGGATTCAGGCCACGTTTTATCGCCGCATTCTCAGCAGGGAGCCCGAAGGCATCAAACCCAATTGGAAACAGAACATTCTTTCCCTGCATTCGAAGCGCTCGGGCGAGCATGTCCGGCACGGAAAACGCATACCAATGCCCCACATGCAGATCGCCAGAAGGATACGGAAACTCTACAAGCAGATAGAAGTTGTCCTTGCCGGATATCTCGTTTTCCGTTTTGTACAAGCCGCTCTCGGCCCACTTCTTTTGCCATTTCTGCTCTATTGTCTTGTGGTCATACTCACTCATGATGTCCACAATAGCACGCCCCCGACCTGCAAAAAAGGCTATAATTGGGCAACATGTGGCAAGATATCGCGATTGCAATAATACAGTGGGTGCTTTTTGTAGCACTCATCCCGACAGTTATACATCGCACGCACAAGCCGGAGTTATCTTCGTCAATTTTGATGGCAGTGACACTTGCTGCTTTTGGCGTGGTAATTCTCACTCTTGACCTCGTGAATTCTGCGCTAGCATTATTTGCGAATTCCTTTTTGTGGTTCGTCCTTACATACCAGCGCTGGAGGCTTAACCGAAATACCAAAACGCCCTCTTAGTAAAAGCGGGCGTTTTGTGCTATATACTATAGTAAGTACTATAGTATATACTATTTGCGACAATGTGGTTATCGCTCAAGCACGGGATACAGCTTCGGATCAATAGTTCTCGCAAAGCATGTTCGCTCAGCCGTATGCTCCCAGTGCGCCCCACCAAATGGGTCGCGCGGCGATAGCTCAAGAGCGGACACTTTCGCTCCCTCTTGGCTGTCGGTTGAGAAAGTCGCGCAAAGTTCAAATACAAGGCCGCGCGCATTTACGATGGAATATTCGTAATCTTCACCGGTCTCTGGATCAGTAGGAATGAATCCTCCTCGCAATGGGTCGTCAAGCGCGTCCAAGCTCTCAGGCAGTGCGCCGGTTCTTTGGTAGTAATCAAGAACTTGGAATTGTATGTTCTGAAGCGCACTTACCCTTTCGCTGTCAAAACGAAGCGCGCGCTGTTCCTGTGGCGACCCGACAATAAAGAATCCGGCGGCGACGGCCGCAAGCACCAAAGCGCTTACGATCCATCCGATGGCAGACGATTCTCTTTCTTTTCTCTCCCATGTTCCGCGAATATCGTTCAGATAATAAAGGAATACACCTCCCGCAACTACGAGCACGGCAAGGACCTTGAGTGCAAACGCCGCAGTAAACTCTTCGCCGCTCAGGAAAGCATTTATAAGAACGATGAGGTCAACTACCATCGTTACGCCCGTAACGAATAATGTCAGTACAAGAAGCCAACGCCGCATCCAAAGATCTCTTTTCTCGGGATTCGAGCGTATATCTTTGTTAAGGATGCGCGTAAACCAGACATAAAGGGGAAATACTATTATAAGAGAGGCGATTGCCACCCTTACTCCGGTTGAAAAAGGATCGAACCCGAATGAGAGTGGATCACCGAAAATACGGTCAATATATTCAAACAACAAAGCGACCATGGAAATTACGCTCACATACAAGGCCGCGATTGCCGCAATCCACAAGAAGAAGTCCTTTGCTACCGATTTGCTGTTATCTGCCATAGGAATAATTATGAAATAAGAATAATGGCTTCATGATAGTACAAAAATGCCAAAAGTCGATATCCTTGACATGTGGACGCCGCAATAGTATAAAGCTCCAAGTTACACCGGCCAGGGAAAGGGCTCAAGATGAAAATTTTTTCGCCTATATCCATTCCGGCAATTTTTGCATTCTCTATCTTGCTGGCCCACACAGGGCATGCACGGGCGCAAAGCGGCGCCGAGATGCCGGTTTTTGACCCACCGAGTGCTTCGGCAGTTGGAGAGAAAAATTTGGGGCAAAGGCAAAGTCGCAACAATTCAGACAGCAAAATTACCGTCGTTTCCTTGTCAAAGCGGCACTGTATTGCCGCGGCGACTCTGGATACCGGATTTTGGGCACCACAAGTTGTGGTGGTCTTCGAGAGTAAGAACTGCAACCGCAATGCCCCGAGTTTCCGTTATCGTGAAGCTGGATTCGGAGCCGCCAAGGCGGGACCTGTTCTCGGACTTGTTGGGAATATAGTCGGAGCCGCTGGCAACATCATCGCGGCACGCGTTGGTCGCAGTGTCATAAAAAGCACTGCATCCGCAACTGGAGGCAACGCGCGAGCAAACGCGACTGGAGGCAGAGGCGGCGACGCTCGCTCTAACGCAAACGCATTTGGCGGGGCCGGAGGAGCGGGTGGTGCCGGAGGAGCGGGTGGTGCCGGAGGTGCCGGCGGGGCCGGAGGAGGGTCATCCCCTTCGCCGTTTTGAGCGCCATCACAACATGCGACTCGGCAATTTTTTGCCGAGTCGCTTTCTTTCCACTAAAATGAGCTACCCGTGCAGAAACTCCATCACGTCCCCGTCTTGTACGATATACCCCTTGCCTTCTGTTCGGACGAGTCCCTTCTCTCGCGCACTTTTGTATGAACCCACCTCAAGGAGCGTATCCCACCGGATTACCTCCGCGCGAATAAACTTATCACGAAAGTCACTGTGAATAGCCGCGCCCGCGTAGGGTGCGGTGGAGCCGCGTGTAATGGTCCACGCGCGTGACTCCTTCGGCCCGGTTGTAAAGAACGATATAAGATCCAGAATCTCATAGCCGGACCGAATGAGCGCATCAATTCCGTTATCTTGAATACCCATCTCGCGACGAAACTCTTCCCGCTCATCCTCATGCACATCTGAAAGCTCCTGCTCAATACCGGCGTCCACGACAACCCACGAAGAGCCAGCCGCTATAAAAAACTCCTGCAGTACGCGCCACCGTTCTGTATTTTCCAAATCCACATTCATCACGCCACCTTTGCGATTCAAGACGTAGAGCATCGGCTTCATTGTGAGCAAGTGGAATTGCTTGGCAATTTCACCCTCTCTCTCGTCCAAATCACATACATTTGCCAACTGTCCAGATTCAAGAATTGGAACGAGCTTCTTCAGCACTGCCATCTGCGCAATTGCCTCTTTGTAACCACCCGCATGCGCACCACGCGCGGGCGGGCTTTTTGCTTCCTTGCTCACCCGCTCAAGCTGTTTATTGGCGCTCTCCAGGTCTGCAAGCGTGAGTTCCAGATTAATCACTTCAATATCGTGAAGCGGATCCACTTCTCCGTGTACGTGAGTAATATCGGGATCATCAAAGAGCCGCACCACATGGGCAATCGCATCTACCTCGCGAATGTTTGCGAGAAACTTGTTGCCCAGGCCCTCGCCTTCTGCCGCCCCCTTCACGAGCCCGGCAATATCTACAAACTCAACAGCCGCGGGAATGGTCTTCTCTGAAGCCGACACCTCGCTGAGGCGCGTGAGCCGAAAATCCGGAACAGTTACCACGCCCACAGACGGATCAATGGTGCAGAACGGAAAGTTCTCCGCTGATACGCGTTTCTTTGTAAGTGCATTAAAAAGGGTGCTCTTGCCCACATTGGGAAGCCCGACGATTCCTACTGAAAGTGACATGGCTGAAACTATACCCTGTGAAATCGCAAAGCGAAACGTCCCGCAGGCGGGACGTTTTTTCACAGGGTGTAACAGGCGCTTTGTAAGTATAAAAAGGAATTTGTGTTGTGCACCCCAATGCAAAAACGGCCCGGAGGCCGTTTCTGCAGTGTGCCTACCTGAACACCGGAGTGTTTAGCTAAGCACGCCATTAGTATACGCGCAGGGTCTTTGCTGTCAACCCTTGACAAAGAGAGAATGTGTCCCCCACTCGTGGCTATAATCCGCGCTTTCCCAGCAATTCGGCCTGTCTCACCCAATTTTTACGGTCCTCATCAGCACATCGCTCGCACGGACCGAATGAGCTCACCTTGACCTTGATTCCCGCGAACCCGAGAACCCCGCGTGCTATTTCATTCGTATAGTCCCCAAAATTCCACCACATCATGAGCGGAGAGAGTGTGCCGGAGATGTTAACAACACGCGCTGTCTTGCCCGTCAGGCGTTGTATAACCTCTCCGGTTGTCTTATCAAAGTTAAAGGCAAACCCAGGTAGCCACATGCGGTCAAACATGCCTTTCAAGAGAGCGGGCATGGCGCACCACCAGTTCGGGTACACAACTACAAAGTGATCCGCCCAGGTGATGTTCTCCTGCACGCGCACGAGGTCGGGCTCAAGTTCCTGAATAACCTTGTATCCCTTGTGAAGTATCGGGTCAAACGAAATCTCGCCAAGATTCATCCTGCGAACCTCGTGCCCCCCACTCTTTGCTCCACGCTCGTATGCATCAACAAGAATTCCGGAGAAAGTTTCCGTATCCGAGTGGCCTAGCAGTATGAATATTTTCTTTTTCCGCATAATTTACTTGTTAACACCGCGCTTTTTTGAGAGTTTTTGAAGCTCGTCCTTGTGCCGCTCTGCGACAGCGGCAAGTGCCGTCATTTGGTCCTTCCCTGCTTTAATCTCGGCTTGCACTTCCTGCGCAATCGTCATAAGCAATTCCGGGTTTTCCTCCATCATGTGCTCCACCATCTCCTGCTGTTCCTTCGGCACATTTTTCATCTTCGCACGCAACACCTTCTTCATGAAAAACGATTTCATTGACATGCCTGTAGTGTAACACAAAGGAGCACGCAAATACTGCATAATTCCCACCGTAAATTTGACATATGCCCCAATTTGTGCTAGTTTTTGGCGGCTTAAGAATTATCTCAAATATATGACATTAATTGCCCATATTCGTGAAAAACTTACTGTTCGCGTCATTTTGGGGCTTATTGCCGCCAGTCTCGTACTTGGCACCATTGCATGGAGTATTGCCCGAAATGCCGATGACACGCCGAACGCCCCCGAAACACAGATACGCACCGTAGAAACTGCAACAGTTCAGGCACTTGCCGGTGGCGCAACACCGCTCACGACGGTAGGAGAAGTCCGCTCTCGCTCTGAAGCAGAACTTCGTGCAAAGCGCGCCGGGACACTTACATCCGTATCATACAGTGCCGGGGACACAGTCCCTGCGGGCGCAGTTGTTGCCGCAATAGAAAACGACGCTGAGCGCGCCAGTGTGGCACAAGCACGTGCCCGCATTTCAGCCGCTGAGGCAGGTCTCTTGCGCGCACAAACCGGCGCACGACCAGAGCGCCTTGCCGTACTTGAGGCAAGTATCACCTCTACTGAGAACACACTTCAAACGGCACAGGTAGACGCACGAGATGTCGTGATATCAGCATATTCTGCAATGGTCAGTGCAATTTTTCACGGTACTGATGTCATGTTTGAAAACCCACAGGGCCCTGTGCCAACATTTGAGCCCGTAACAGTTGAATACGTCGCACGAATTACGGCAGAAAATGAGCGAGTCTTTATGGAAGCTCTAATTACACAAGCAGAAACGCGTGCAGCACGGACGGGACCAGTTACAAAAGCAGAGCTTACTGAGGTAGAGAAAGATCTCCGCATGGTTCTTTCGTTTATTGATACTATTTTGATTGCACTGAACGGCTCTGTTCCAAACTCCGAGTTCCCACAAAGCGCACTTGACACATTTACTGCTACCGCACAATCAGCTCGCTCCACAATTTCTGGTACCATCGCGACTGTTACCTCCGCGCACAATGCCATTGCAAACGCAGAGCTCGCCCTTGCCGCATCGAAACGCCAATACGAAGAAGGTGCGGCAGATCCACTCCCCGTTGATATTGCAACTGCTCAAGCGGGAGTTGAAGAGGCGCAGGCTGGCCTCTCGGCTGCATTCGCTTCACTTGAAAACACGTACATCCGATCCCCCATAAGCGGCACGTTGACCACGTGGGCGCCCACGCAAGGTGCATTTGTTACCACACAAGAACTGCTCGGCATCGTAGCAAACCGCGGTGCTCTGGAGGCACTCGCGTATGTATCTCCAGAGGATAGTAAGCGTATTATGGTGGGTTCCGCGGCAGTGGTTGCTGACACCTTTGCGGGAACAGTTACGTCGGTTGCACCCGGCATTGACCCATCACGCGGACTTGTAGAGATCCGCATTGGCATCAGTGATTCAGCTGATCTCACGCATGGAGAGACTGTCTCACTTTCTATTTCGCGCACACTGGCACCTTCTCAAGGACAGAGCGCAACACTTTTGCCACTCACCGCGGTAAAGCTCACCGCAAACGGTGCGCTCATTTTTACCGTGAGCTCTGAGAATACAGCTGTGGCGATACCCGTTACGGTAGGTGAGGTTATTGGCCGTTCAATTGAAATTACACATGGCATCACACCAACGACCGAGATTATAGTTGACGCACGCGGGCTTACGGAAGGGGCGCTACTTGAAGTCGCCCGATAACACAAGCGTATGTACGGCCTCTGGAATTTCTTCCTAACACATAAGCAATTCACCTTGCTTATTGCAATGACTATCGTCGTTTTGGGCGCCGTCTCACTCATTTCCATACGGAAGGAATCGTCCCCGGAAATTAATGTCCCATACGCGATTGTTGTAACTACGCTACCGGGCGCTTCTGCAGCAGAAATTGAGCCTCTGGTAACCAATGTGCTTGAACGCCCACTGGTCAGCTCCCTTTCTGACGTAAACACCATTTCATCAGTTTCAGGAGATGGCGTATCCACGATTACCGTAGAGTTTGATGCAAATGCCGATATTGATATCGCACTTCAGGAGCTGCGTGATGAAGTGTCACGTGTCTCCGGACAATTGCCGGCAGAGGCAACGGACCCGCTTGTAAGTAAATTTGACTTTACCGCACAACCAGTGCTCACAGTTTCGATCTCAGCGAATGTGCCAAGCGAAGTACTTTATGAGCTTGGTAAAAATGTGCAGGAGGAATTAGAGCGTGTTTCCGGAGTGTCGTCTGTCTCTGTTGGCGGTTTGGGTGAGCGCGAGGTGGTCGTGCTCGTTAAGCGCGCCGCGCTTGAACAGTACGGTTTAACGCTTCAGTCAGTAGCACAAGCGCTTTCTGCTGCAAATGTTTCATTCCCCGTGGGGGTCATCAGCGTAGATGATACGGAATATCCGGTGCGCTTGGATGCCTCCCTTAAAACAGCTGAGCAGATTGGGAGTGTGCCCGTCATCACACAAAGCGGCTCGCCCGTGTTCATACGCAGTATTGCAACCGTTATAGACGGTTACCCCGACACCGATACCCTTGCCCGCACAAGTATAGAGGGGGCACCATCCCAACCGTCGCTTTCTCTCAGTGTGTTTAAAGGACGCAACGAGAACATTACTGACGTAAGTGAGCGCGTGCGAAGTCACCTCGCCGAACTATCAGAAGACGGTGAACTACTCGCAGACGCACAGGTCCTCATCTCATTTGACAGTGGTGAGCTCTTGGTGCGTGACCTCTCTACGCTTGGCTTCAGTGGCCTGCAGACAGTTATGCTTGTGGTTCTTATTCTCGCTCTTGCTATCGGGTGGCGCGAAGCGCTCATAGCAGCACTTGCAATTCCACTGTCCCTTTTAGCGGCGTTCATCGGAATGTACTACTCGGACAACACGCTTAACTTTATTAGCTTGTTCTCGCTTGTATTGGTGATTGGTATTCTCGTCGACAGTGCTATTGTCATCGTTGAGGGAATTAATGCGCGAGTTCGTACATACAGTGAAGATGATCCATTGCGTGGAGACAAATCTGCGCAGGACTCACTGCGCGAATTCGCGGCACCGATTATCGCCGGCACACTTACCACGGCAGCGGTATTTGCCCCACTCTTTCTCATATCAGGCATTGTGGGCGAATTCATTCAAAGCATACCCTTTACCGTCCTCGCGGTCCTCATCTCGTCTTTGTTTGTATCGCTTGCCATTATCCCGCTTGTAGCGGCACGTTATACCGGTCGCTCAATTGATGCCTTTGGAGGACGACGCCGAAAGCTCATTGAGTCCTTGAAGGAGTGGTACCGAACACAATTAGTAACCATACTTGAGCATCCGCGAGGCGCGCGGCGCGTATTGGGTTTTTCAGTACTCGCTTTTGTACTTGCTCTTTCTCTGCCAATTTCAGGCGTTCTTCCGACTGTCTTTTTTGAGAGTGAGGACGCCGAATTTATGTATGTGGAAATTGAACTACCCGAAGGCTCCGGGCTTACCGAGACTGACCTCACGGCACGCCGCGTGGAAGAGACACTCTACGCGATTCCAGAGATTGAATCATTTGTGACCACAGTTGGACGCTCCAGTGAATACAGCGGCACCGGTGCTGAGACCGCCAAAAATCTCGCAAGTATGTTCATCCAGCTGCGCGAAGATCGCGACCGAACGAGTTTGGAAATCGCCGCAGCGGCACATCCTGAGCTGCAGAATATCCAAAACGCGAATATCCAAATAGACCAACTTGCCGACGGTCCGCCGACTGGTAGCCCGCTCGTGGTAACTCTCACTGGCGACAATCTTGATGAGCTTGATGCGGCCGCACTGCGTGCAGCAGATCTGCTTGCCTCTATTTCTGGAACAGCAAACGTAACCAGTTCCGCAGATGATGTTACGACAGAATTTGTGATTTCACTTGACCGCGGGCTTGCGCTCGCGCGGGGTGTCACTCCACAAGCAGTAGCTATTGCCTTGCGCGGCGCCCTGTTTGGCGTTGACGCAACTGAATTGCGAGGCACGTCAGACGACATTGATGTAACTGTGCGCCTCGCCTATGAAAACGGTGTGCCTTCCATCGGTGGCACAACCAAAACAGACCCGGAAGCTGTACTACTCACCCCGATTCCAACGCAAACGGGCGATACCTCCCTTCTGCGCACATTTGCCCGTGTGGACGCCTCTGCCGGACGCACCAACATTGCTCACGAAGATGGCGAGCGCATTGCTCGCGTCACCGGTGAAGTGGCTGAAGGAGCAAATGCTATTGTTATTATGAACGAATTCCTTTCACGTGCAGGTGAACTCGCCCTGCCAACAGATATTACACTCACGACTGGTGGTGAAACCGAAGACATTGACCAATCATTTCGTGAAATGTTCCTCGCACTTGCGCTTGGCATCATTGGCATGTTCGCAGTACTCGTCTTACAGTTCAATTCATTCCGCTTTGCACTCTATGTGCTCATGACGGTGCCGCTCTCGCTCATCGGTGTATTCATTGGTCTTATGATTGCGAACCGCCCCATTTCATTTCCTGCCATGATGGGCTTCATTGCCCTCGCCGGTATTATTGTGAACAACGCGATTATCCTTATTGATAACTTCAACGCACAGCGACGCGAAAACGGCGACAAGCCAATTCGTGATGTGGTGGTTGATGGCTCACTCGCCCGCCTGCGCCCGGTGCTCCTCACCACACTTACCACTGCAATCGGTATTATCCCGCTCATCTTTACCGCAGACATCTGGGTACCGCTTGCGATTGCCTTGATGTCAGGACTGCTGTTTGCAACTGTCCTCACACTCGCAATTATCCCTGCCACATACCACCGCTGGCCAGGGAGAATTAGTGAAACGAAATAAGTACGCTACCATACATGGGCAACTACGACTCCCTTTCCCCGTGGGAGCGGATGTTGCGGGCCCCGGTGCATCGTATTGCGTAGTGCGTTCAATACCCGGGGTTTCCTATTTCCCAAAGTCATATACTCTCAAGTTCTTGAGAACTTTGGTAGACACAGCGTATATTTATGGCATAAAAAGAAGGGGTACATCATCTCGGATTGCCGAGATGTCCGGATATCTCGGCTGTTTTTGGCACAAAATTGCCTATTTTTGCAGGAATATAACTACCTCCTGCTCAGACGCCACCTTATTCTTCCTCCGCACATGACAGTGCTCACAGTGATGAATGAGGCTGTACTCATCCCCGTTCTTTTCAAGCCCAACTGGTTCCATAAGACCAGCACATGTCTCACTTCTATCTCCTGGTTCAATATCAACATGCTTGCTCCACAGGCACTTCGGGCAGTGATTCGTGTAGCCGTTGCCGGCAACTTCTATGCGGCAGTTCTCGCAGATAAAATCCTCCCGTGTCCGAATGAACGCCATTTGAAATAAGAGTACCGGAGGCCGCAGACGCAAGCTACTCAACGGTAATAGTTTTCTCTTCTATCTTCCACTTTCCGGAAGTATGCGTCGGGCATCGCAGTACGAACGTTATCATGTCTTTGCCGTTTGCGTCATCCGGCACTCTATACCCATCATATGAGCCGTCCCTCTGCTCACTGACCGATTCCCCTTTCGGTTCCGAGGCACTTCCTCGCTCCTCACTTTCTCCGTATATCCTCAATTCGCACTTTTGCCCCTCGGGAACTCCGGCACTTGACCAAATAGCGAGCACTTTTTCTCCCGCCCTTACCGTTGAGGACGGGTTAAGGATGAGCGATGCGACCGTCTCCGGAGCGGACAAGGGCGGGGAAACGGGGGTTTGCGTTGTCTGCTGTGTTTGTGTTTGCTCGCTCGCCCGTGTTTCCGTCTGCCGTGGAGGGGTTACTGTTTGTGTTCCGGCTTGAGTCGCACCTGATGATGGCTGTTGTGCCTGGGATTGTCTGTTCCCGAATAAGTTCCCGAACAAACCGCCCGAAGCACCCGGGCTTTGCCTGTTTGCTCTATCTACCGCCTCAATTATACGCGCATCTCTTTCAGATACACCGAGAGTGCGCTGTAAATCTCTCACTCTCTGCTCAATCGCCCCTTGGCCATTTGAAAAACCGAACAATTGCCGAATCGCCGGCGGAAGCAGTTGCATAAACGGGCGACTTCCGGCGCCGAGTAAACCTTTTCCGAAGTTACCGGCGAGAATCCCGGTACGCTTTATTTCGTCACTGCTCATACGAGCCGCTATATTTTCAAGGGCTTGCGCCACTGTCCCATTGTAAAGTGC